>OGHW01000726.1_pt1 | contig 33401 bp, 28 predicted proteins | sample 1571641 | NCBI WGS metagenome assembly OGHW01 (sample SAMEA2582066, study PRJEB24529) | metagenome | biome: Human gut stool | place: China | collected 2011 | reverse complement strand
TGCAATACCTGCCCACATTGCACGCGGCATATTGCAAAGCTGTGCAATACATAGAACTAACGGTACGCATAGTATCTGGCACAACTGCCATTTTGTACGTGATGAAGAAAGGTCAAACTCCTCAATTACAGCTTTCATATTTCTTTTATAGTCTCTGTTTTTATGATTTCTGTAAAATACCAGGCATGTGATGGCAGCTCCTGCAGCCATCCCTGCTATTCGAAGCATATAGCTTTTTCCTGACACATCATATCCATATAACAATAAATAACCGAGAACCAGTGTGGATTGATTAAACATAAATGGATTATGGCATCCGAACAAAATCAGCACTGCAAGAGCTGCAATGTTTATAAGCAGCGCCGGAAGCGGTGAAAGCTGATTTGCCAGATGCGGACATACTGTCATAATTACAAAGAACAGTGCCAAAAGCCATGTAGAATGTCGGGTATGGATTCCCAGATCAGCGTTTCGAAATACCATAACGCATAATAAAACCACTACTCCCACAATGCTGTTATCCTTTCCCAATATGATGCTTGAGGCAGTGACAAAGGCAAAGCAAAAAACCATTGTGACAGCTATCTTCACCATATATACAAACGCATGGTATAGTTTTTCTTTCATTGTTTTACTATTTTTCAGCAGGCCTTTGGAGCCGGCCTGATTTAACTGCAGTTCCTGATAAAATGTCATATGAATTCTCCTATCTTTTTATCTTATTATTTTATGATATGAGGGTCAAAAGGTATTTTGCCCCTCATCTATGATTCTTTACTGGCAGTTCTACTACAAATCTGCATCCACCATATTCCCGGTTTTCAGCTTTGATTGTTCCACCGGCGATGTCTACAATTCTTTTCACAAGTGCCAGACCAAGGCCGTTTCCCTCGGCTTTATGAGAACCATCCACCTGATAAAACTTGTCAAATATTCTGGCTTTTGCATCATCCGCGATTCCCGGTCCCTCGTCTTCCAGAATAAACTGCACAGAATCATTTTCATGCCTTAGAAACATGGTGATTGTCCCATTTTCAGGACTAAACTTGATTGCATTATCCAAAAGATTCATCCAGATATGCATAAAAAGCCCTTCATTTCCAACATATCTGACCTCCTCCATCTCCACCTGAAAGCCAATTCCTTTTTCAGTCCATTTTTCTTCCAATGAAAGAAATGCCTGACGGATTTGTTCATCCAGACGATATTCGGTTTTTTTCATTGGAATATTCTGATTTTCCAGCCTTGATAACAATAAAATATTTCCAACAAGACCTGAAAGCCTTTGAGTATTAAACAGGATTTTTTCTACATACCCCTCCTGCTCCTGTGACAGCTCATCTCCCTGGAGCAGCATCGTATAGCCTTCAATTGCATTGATTGGAGTCTTGAACTCATGGGAAACATTGGATACAAAATCCATTTGCAGCATCTCTGTTGCACGAAGCTCTTTTGTCATGACATTAAAGCTCTGATAGGATTCTCCAATCTCGGCTATGCGGCTGTTTGTTTCCAGATGCTGTTCAAAATCTCCCTGGGAAACTGCTTTCATTGCTTTACTGAGCCTGGTAATCGGCTCAAGGAGCTTTGCATTGATAAATGATGTGATAAGTCCTGCTATCAATGTATTAAAAATCAAAAGCCAGCCAAGGCCCGGTATTTTCCCGGGCAAATCCAAAAAATGATTCAAAAACGCAAACAACAAGGCTGATATCAGCATAGAAAATGCAAGTGCCAGCCAGATTGCACCGGTCAGACACGAGCGGATACGCAATTCTTTTTTCTTTTTATGTTCCATTATTTTTTCACCACCTTGTATCCCAGACCACGCATTGTTACAATTTCGAAATCCGGATTTTCTTTAAAACGCTCCCTGATTCTTCCTATATGTACCTCTATCGTATGTGGGTCTGCCTCCGTCTCATATCCCCATACCTCATCCATTAGCTGCTGCTTCGTAAATGTCCTGCCCGGTGAAGCTGCCAGCTTGTATAAAAGCAGGAATTCCTTTTTGGGCAGTACAAGAGTTTCATCACCGGTCACAACGGTCATTGCATCATAATCAAGCTCGGTTGAGCCAATCACAATTTTGTGTTCGTTCAGTATCTGTGCACGACGAAGCAGTGCCCCTACCCTCAAAACCATTTCATTGACATTTACGGGTTTTACCATATAATCATCACTTCCCGAAAGAAAGCCCTGACGCATATCATCGAAGCTGCTTTTTGCAGTAATCATAAGCACCGGTATCTGATATCCCGCCGAACGAAGCTCCGACACAAGTTCATATCCATCCATAACCGGCATCATTATATCGGAAATGATTAAATCAATATACTCTCTGTCCAATACCTCCAGTGCCTTTGCTCCATCCGACGCACTTTTGACCTGATATCCGCTCTTTTCAAGCACCTTTTGGAATAACAGACTTAATTCCTTATCATCTTCTACAATTAATATCTTAAACACGCTTTATATTCTCCTTTAATCAAAACAAATCCCTTGCCCATCCAAGCAGATGCTGTACCAGAAACACCTTTCTTTTGTGTTTTTCTGTTAATTCAATCGGCTTTACATGATACGGATCATAATATGTTCCGTCGTCTAATACCTGTCTGGACACACTCTCATACTCCATCATGCCATCCTCCAGCTGTTTATTAATCTCTTTACTGCGTATTACAAGCATCAGCTCTGTATCCAGATAAGTACTTCTCATGTCCATATTGAATGAACCTATTACTGACAGATCATCGTCAATCAGAATACTTTTTCCATGATACGAATAACCGCCTTCATATTCCCAGATATCAATTCCTGTTTCTAAAATTCTGTTTCTGTTTTTGGCATAATCAGCAGCTCCAAATGGATTTCCGTTATTTGCAACAGAATTTGTCATAATAGAAAAGTCCGGAACCTTCTGTGCAATTTCCTCCCATGTATTATACATCATATCATTGCAAATAATATATGGTGTATGAATTTTTACGCGTTCCTTTGCATTTTTCATTAATTCTCCCAGCTGATACCATACCACCGGTTCCTTAGCTTTGGTGTGGATTGGGTTTGATAACAATGTAATCTTTTCTGTTTCAAAGGTTTCATCCGCATAATCTGTATCACAAATTTTTTCCTTATTAACTTCAAAATATTGCTGATACCCTTCCTGCAGCTCTAAAACTGCTTTCTTTACAGATTGTCTGTCAGCTAATTTTTTACTGTTATGAAAATACCGACAGTCCTCCTGTTCCCATATTGTTTCAAAATAATTCCAAAGCTGATTGACCGAATTATCTTTCTGTGGCTCATCGCAGACAACTAACACATCCCGGTCAAAATTTTTATGCCCCGGAAAATCACCCAAAAAATAATTATATGTGTTTCTTCCGCCAAGAATATATATTTTACCATCTGCAATCAGATATTTATCATGCATTCTTCCCATTGTCTTCCATGGCTTAAGCGGATTTGCTTTATTGTACAGCTTAATCTCAACATTCTCATGCGAAGATAATCCATAAAAATATGGATTACCCTCCATATCAATCCAGCTCTCCATTCCATCTACCAATATGCGGACATGTACGCCTCTGTCTGCCGCATCATGCAGTGCTCCTAAAATCAATTTTCCGCTTTCGTCTGATTTAAATGCAAATGTAGAAAGGATTATTTCATCCTTTGCATTTTGGATTAATCTAACTCTTTCTAAAAGAGCCTGCGAATTTTTTTCAATGATTACTGCTCTTTCCGTATTCTCTCTCCCCGCCACACTCATAATATTTTGTGTTTCCTTTATAGTAGCATCAGACACCGCCGGCTGTTTTTTATATGTGATGCAGATTCCGATTAACTCATAAAAAGCCACACATAAAAAAACTGCCAGTATAGCAAAAATAATTTTACATATTTTATGCCTTTTCATTGTATATCACCTGATTCCTTGTATTTTATACTCATAAAATACAATGTCAATCTCAATTTTACCTCAACAGAATTGATTTTATGCAAAAAACAGGAAAAAGCAGCTGCCTGCAATTTCCTGTCCATAAAAACTCATATAAAATTATTTTACTGCGATTTACCTATTTTTCCTATATAATTTTTAAAGCACAATTACGGCAGCGTCAAGCCCGTCTACTTTTCCGTCAAATGCGCTATCTGTCAGCAAATTGTGTTTCTCGGCATACTCATTAAATTCCTTTGCACTGTTGCCACAATTGAAAAGCATTGCGATGGTCTCCTCGCCATTTTTTCTAATCATAACAATCGTATCCTCATCATCATTTGTGATTGTCTCAATCAATTCTCCCTCTACAATGCATGCATGTGTCTTTCTAATCTGCATGAGCTTCTTATACCAATTATACATCTCCTTGTCCTGGTATTCCTCATCCCAGTACATGCCTCGTCTGCAGTCCGGATCGTTTGCTCCCGGCATGGCATACTCATCGCCATAGTAGACCATAGGCATTCCGGGCAGTAGCAGCTGAAATGCTGCAGCGAGATGCTGTTTTTTCTTATTATCGTTGCACAGATGTAAAAATCTTGCTGTATCATGGCTGTCAATCAGGTTCCACATCAGAGGATAGCACTTTTTGTTTAAGCGGCCCTTCAGATATCCAAGATTCTGTACAAACTGGCTGACATTGATTTTTTCGTCTGCAAGCAGATCTATCAGATTCAGGTAGAATGGATAATTCATGACAGTATCCCACTCATCTCCCTCGAGAAAGTCTCCTGCATAGTGCCATATCTCACCAATTATCAGCATATCCTTCTTTACTGCCTTGATTGCCCTTCTGAAATTCTTCCAAAAGAAATGACTGATTTCGTCTCCTACATCCAGTCTCCATCCGTCAATATCACATTCCTTAATCCAGTAGCAGGCAACATCCGTGATGTATTTTTCAACCTCAGGATTTTTCAGATTAAGCTTTGGCATTCCACCGTAATAGCCGAAGCATTTGAAGTTTGGAATTTCTCCCCATTCACCCTTAGGTGGCAGTTCGTCGATAAAATACCAGTCGAGATATTTCGACTTTTCACCCTTTTCAAGTATATCCTGAAATGCGAAAAATTCTCTTCCTGTGTGGTTGTATACCGCATCCAGCACTACCTTCATGCCGCGCTCGTGAGATTTTTGTACAAGCTCCTTTAAATCTTCTGTTGTTCCAAATGATGGGTCAACCTGATAATAATCAATGGTATCATACTTATGACATGAATTTGATTTAAAGATTGGTGTCAGATATACCACATCGATTCCCAGATCTTTAATGTAATCCAGATGCTCTATGATACCTCTGAGATTACCATGCAGATCATCCATAGGCGTAATCGGCGCCTTATACCACAGCTTTTTGTCTACCGGCTGTGTTGCGGCAAAGCGCGATGGAAAAATCTGATACACTACCTTGTTTGCTGCCCACTGTGGCACCTCAAACATCTCTTCCTCCCTGAGGTTCTGCGGGCAGTCAAACATTCTGTCCCTGTTTGTGATGCACTCCTTGTCGAACTCATAATTGCCGTAATATACCTTTTCACCCTGCATGTCTGTAAATTCAAAAAAGTATCTCAGACATATCAGATGCATCTGAAGCTGTGCTTCATAATAATCGTGAAACTGCGAAGTGGCTACCTTCTTCATAGGAAGAGTCATTCGCGTATCCTTGCGCTCCATTGGTATATACTTGTCCTCATAGTGAAGGATTACCTCCTTCATATCATCCTTTTTTACCTGCACGCGTATCACAAACAAATCCTTATCTATCGCATAGCAGAATCTTTTATCCATGTCATGAAAAATTGCTGAATATTCCATAAAATGCCCCTTTACTTACGTATTTCGTTATTTTGTATTTTAACGCACTCTTTCAAACAATTCTATCATTATATCCATGACATTTTTTCACTATTTCTACTTTATGTGTAACTTTAACTTAATTACATTTTATTTTTTTGACTTTATTCTCCAAAGCACTGCGTTCATTATATCACTGCACACTCAGATAGCTTGTCACACAGTAAAGTGTCTGTCCATTATATTCCACGCGTGACCAGCCAAACTCCTCATTGATTCCGGTTCTGGTGACTGTTTCCCCATTTTTTATTGTTGCAATAACTGTAGCATCAGGATTTGTGACACTTGGAAGTGCACGCAGATTAACCTCTATTTTTGCAGTGACAGTATCATTACACTCCTTGAACTTTGTCTTCAGTCCGTCTCCGCTGCCACTTCCGTCCTGCCCGGGAACTACATAGTTCATATCTGTTGTGAGGTAGTTTGAAATGGCATAATATGTCTGTCCATTATATTCGACACGTGACCAGCCACTGTCACTGACACCTGTTCTTGTTGCCGTATCACCGTTATTCAGCGTTGCCTTAATTGTACTGTCATTGCCCTGACTTGGAATATCCCTCAGATTGACGCTCTCCTTGGCAGTTACAGTCTCATTTACATCCGAAAACTTCATGTTTGCTTCCGGGTCAGCTGTTGCATTGTCAGCCGCATCTCCATTTTTTGCAGACTCTGTTTCATCAAACCCAAAGTATGCAACATTCAAATCTACCGGCTTATCAATCCCTGACACCTTTCCCTTGTTGGTATACTGCCACATGGCATGTGTACCCTCATATGATGACTGTGGTGTTTGTGGATAAGCTGTATCCGGATATTGTGACACCCATATTTTGTATCTGCTCTCAAGTGTTTTAGTATCCCACTGGCTGTTTGCCGACAACTCATTCATTGCAGCGTAAAACATAGGTGTATATCCTTTGTTATATATTTCCTGCAAAAATGCCTCAGCTACTTTGGTGCGGGCCTCTGATGACATGCCATACTGTCTGCTGGTTGAGTCTGTGAAGCCCTCGCAGTCAAATGCCACCGGATATGTAATCTGATATTTTGAGATGTAGTCTGCTACCCAGTCTGCCTCCTCAATGGCTTCTGTTTCATTTACTGCTGATGAGAAGAAATACACTCCAACCTTTATGCCGTTTTTCTGTGCCTCCTGCATGTTGTATCTGGCATTTGTATCAACACACATCTCGCCTGTTTTCTGGGTTCTGTAGCCCACACGTATCATCGCAAAATCGATTCCGCCTGCGGCAACCTTGTCCCACTTTATGGTGCCCTGATATTTAGATACATCAATTCCGAAAGTCAGCTTACTGTTTTCCGCAACAGAGCTTGCAGACAGTATCTGTGTCTCATCCGCAGAAGCTCCATCATCAGATGTCGCACTCATTGAGCCTGCATTGCCTCCCGTATGCTGCGGGTCTTCCTTATCTGAACTATCCTCTGTGGCTGTTTCTGTCATCTGTGACGAGCCTCGAGCCTCTTTTTTTGCTGATTTAATCACAAAAAAGGTGGCAACTGCAGCCAGTGCAGCTACTATCGCAACAATTATAAATATTGCTATTATCCTTCTTTTATCGTTCATAGATTTTCCTCTTCATTATTTATATATGTCACCATGTACAGGCAATCTGCTTTTATGCAACAAAATATATCATATAATATACTAATTTTCAAATACCTGTCCATTTTTAAGAGTCTTTTTTTCTGAGAAAATATTAAAAAATCCGCTATACTCACCTATCGTATAGCGGATTAATAAAACACTATTTAATTTTCAGGCTTTTCACCGTTTTTGTCCGTATCCGCATTTACAACGAGATTTACTCCATCAAGTCCGGTTACATTTACGTTGCGATTTACCTTTGCGTCATATGAATCAGCGTTGATAATCTCAGATAAATCAATACCTGTTGTCTCTTTCATACTCTCAAATACCTTTGCCATTACAACCGGTACATTTCCGGCAACCTTGCCTACACCATTTTCGCCATCACCGCCACCGATAATAGTAATCTTGTCGATTTGTCCAAGTGGCTCTGCAACCTTGGCTGCGATATCAGGCAGCACCTTAATCATCATCTCTGCAACGGCTGCCTTATTGTACTTGGCATATGCCTCTGCCTTTTTCTCCATAGCCTCAGCCTCTGCAATACCCTTTGCCTGGATAGCTGATGCTTCTGCCTCTCCGACTGCACGGATACCGGCAGCTTCCTGCTCCTTGGCATATCTCATGGCTTCTGCCTCTGCTTTCTGTGCCTCCGCCTGACGCTGTGCCTCGAACTGTCTTGCCTCAGCTTCCTTCTGACGCTGGTAGAGCTGTGCCTCTGCTTGCTGCTGTGCCGCGTATTTATTGGCTTCAGCCTTTTTCTTGACCTCTGCCTCAAGAGACTGCTCTGTTACTGCAACCTCTTTCTGCTTTAACTCAATCTCTCGCTCCTGCTTTGCAATATCAGCGTTTGCTGTGGCAACCTCAATGGTCTTACGCTGCTCCTCCTTCTGAATGTCGTAAGCCGCATCCGCCATAGCCTTCTTTGTATCAGCCTCCATCTGAAGCTCTGATTTCTTGATAGCGAGCTCATTCTGTTTCTTGGCAATCTCTGTCTGTGCCGCAACCGCTGCATCATTTGACTCTTTGTCAGCCGAAGCCTGAGCTACCTTGATGTCTCTCTCACTCTCTGCCCTTGCGATGGCGGCGGCCTTTTTAATCTTTACGATATTGTCGATACCAAGATTCTCTATTACCTCGTTGCCATCCACGAAATTCTGCACATTAAAGCTGATGATATCAAGTCCCATTGCCGCAAGATCAGGCTCTGCATTCTCTTTTACCAGATTGGCAAACTTCTGACGGTCTGAGACCATCTCTTCAAGCTTCATTTTTCCAACGATCTCACGTACATTACCCTCGAGAACCTCTCTTGCAACACCGGCGATATACTCTGTGTTTTTGTTAAGGAAATTCTCAGCCGCAAGGCGTAGCTTTTCAGGATTATTACTGATCTTTACGTTTACCGTAGCATCGACGTTGATATTGATATAATCTGCTGTCGGTACTGCATTGCTCGTCTTTACATCGATAGGTATCAGTCTGAGATTCAGCTTATCAAGACGCTCAAAAAACGGAATACGTATGCTCGCCTTTCCAATAACTACCTTTGATTTTTTCTTCACACCTGAAATGATATATGCCATATCAGGCGGTGCCTTCACGTATCCGATTGCCATAAACAACAGGATAACAAGAACAACAACTGCAACAACAATTCCAATGATACTAATGTCCTGCATAACTTACTCCTCTCTTTCGTATGCTTTTTATTAATAATTTGACAATATCATTTTATTATAAATATATTGTTTTGTCACTCTAAATATTAAAAAAATAATATACCACTGTGCATTTGTTCTGATTATGGTATAAGCGATGCAAACATAAAATTTAGAAATTACAGATATCTTCTTAATCAGCAGGCATTACTTATTCATCAATTTTATTTTGTAATCATCATCCCTTGTATCCTGCTTTATACAGAGTTATGTTATCTAGCAGTGTCTACACCGTGACTTTAAGACTCGACAGCATTATGCTGGAAATACATTAGTCTGTCGCCTGCCATTCCTTCCGGATATGTACATGCGCTGTAGTCAAAATACTGCTATCTTCCATTCACATTAACCTTCAGCGCTCTCGCGACTACGACATACTTCCTAATGCCACCTTTTATAACCACGATACTTCCCAGTGGTAAAAATTCAGTTTTCTCATTAATCACTCTTCACCTCACATTTTATTCCCGATTTAATATCGTTTTCTTTGTTATTTCTTTCTACATTACATTATACACTATGGTGGTCACACAGCAGTCACACCGGAAAAATTTCTCTACTTTTTTCATTTTTTGCGAAAAAATCCCTCAGAGCTGTTTGTGCCCTGAGGATTGGTTTTTGCTTTTGCTTCAAAGCTTTCGCAATATTCTGTTGCTAGGAGTGCGTTACATCAGCATATTCATTTTGCAATATTTGTTCGTATACCCAGCTCGGCAAAATTTCGCTAGTGTCTATTAATTAACATCATGGATTCTTAATTGCTTCTGGGCAGCCATGATGGATAATTAATAGACATGCAGAGGCTATAGGTTGTTGGGAGTTCCAGAGTATAACCCTAATAATATGTTTTTTAATTCATCAATTGGTCATACAAAAATTGACACGCATCATTTTCAGAGTCAAAAATTTCATTTGTTGTCTTAATACCTCTTTCTAAATAATAAACCGACCACTTATCCTGAATTTTTTCCAAGCATAAACATTCATCATTTTTTCCTTGTCCTGTCAGATTATAAATATAATCTGGAATTCCAGCTATTTTTAATTTTTTTTCTAATACCTCTCTAGTCATTTATTTAATCTCCTTTATATAGTCTAATTCTTTTAATTTTTTAATATTATTGGGTAATTCATACTGTATTCCACCCCCAACTTGTTCAAATGCAGGTGCAATCTCAGATATTGTAACGTTATCAATTGGTTTTAATACTTCATATTTATGATATGCATTTGGGTTCTCAATATATGGAAGTGCCCTTTGTTCATATGGTACTCCTGCTGGTGATGTATATTTTCCCCATTGACTTCCATATCTGTCAATAATAGTTCCTGCAGGAATAGTTTGATTTTCCTTGATTGTTCCTGGTACTCGCCCACCATTTGGTGCCCACTTTTCCCAATCAATATTTTCATCTGCATCTAAAAATTTAGTATCTCTTACAACTAATTCATCAGTACCTATAGCCTTACCACTCTCTATATCCCCTGTTACACTCTCAACAACATTCCCTTTCACACCTTTGTTTGACCAGCCCAATTTTGCATCTGCCATATTAAGTCCCTTCGCTGATCCCGTCGATGCCAGTATTCCGGCTATCATTCCAAGTGTTTGGTTGTTTGTTTTATCATATACCAGGTTAGATGCTCCATATCCTGCCAGAGTTGATACACCTTCTTTTCCAAGCATAACAGTCCCTGATCTGAATGTCAGTTCTCCTGCTTTACTTGCTGTCCCTATCGGTATCATCGCTGATGATGCAAATGCAAAGGCATTTTCTGTCAGATAATATGCGTCCTCGTTTCCCTGAAACAGGTCATCCTTTATGCCGTTTACTGCCGTGCTGTCAATGTCACCTGTGCTTCCATAATAAATATCCTGAGTGCCCTCTATGGCATCTGCAGCTCCGAATACTGCTGTTCCGCTTCCTACTGCTACTGCAACGTCAGCTACTATTGGTATTGCAGCACCTCCTGTCAGCACTATGCATGCTGCACCCGTCGCAATTAGTACTGCTCCTCCAACTGTCCTCCAGATTCCCTGTGTCTTTCTCTTTTCGGCTTCATCTTTTATCTTCTGTTCTGTCTCATAGATTTCATCGTATGCTTCTTTATTCTTCTCATGCAGGTCTCCAAATATTTTAATACCAGTGTTCAGGGTACCTGCATCTTTACCTGTGATAAAACTGCCTGTTTCATAGCTCTCAATCGCACCCTGGCTAAGGCCTATTTTTGAAAGACATGACTGCAGATTTTCCAGAAGCAGCTCCACTGAATTTTCAAGCCGTACCACATTTTCCCTCTCGTAGCTGTTTACATTTGAGACAAGCTTTATAAGGTCGCTGTCCATCTGCTCATGGATATCAAATACTCCGTTACTGTCCGGCATGCCCACATCAGATATGTCCGATACTTCTGAAAGTGCACTTCTTATTTTGCCAGTATACTCATCAGTATCCTCATAGTTTGATGCCAGTTTTTCCTGAATTCCTGTATTGCTTCTTCATCCAGTTTGAAGTTCGTCGAGCTATCAATGGCACGGTATCCATCCTTGTATGCTGCCATATTGTCAAGCAGTGTCTGTGCAGTTACTTTAATGCCTGACAGGATTGTTATATGTGCTTCACCAAGATAACTCTTTACTGCGTCTCCGGTTTTTCCTGTAAATACTGCATTTTCCGTAAACATACTGATTCTTTCTATGCAGTTATCAATATTTTCAATTAGATTTTCAATTTTTCGCTTATATTCCCAGAACAGATCGCTGAGATCCGTATAATTTATCTGAAACCCTTCCATTTTCATCTCCTAGTTTTATGGTATCACAGCTGTATCTGATAGTCCAATACCATTTTTAATATAATCTCCCTGTTTTCTGTCATTTTCATTTATTACATTTATTATCAGGTCTATTTTTGCCAGATCATTATTTAAAGTATCTCTGTAATCTTTCACAAAGGCTTTCAGCTGCCTGTATTCTTCCTGAAATTTGTCCATTGCTTCAGATCTGCTTTTGATTTCTGTCTCTGCCGCTGTGAGACTTACGGAATCAGAAGCTGTTTTTATACCGGCAGTCATAAAAGATACCTGCATATTATCAAGGCTGATTTCCATCTTTGTATTTCTCCTCTCACTTTTATTAATTGAAAAAATTCTGTATTTTCGTGCACAGATCATCCCATGCGTTAACAAGTCCTGAAAGCACACCATATTTTTCATTCACTTTTTCTTTTAGTGTATTTATTTCCCAGTTGATGGCATCCTCCGCTGCATCTATATTTGACACATATCCGTCATAAGCTGTATATAAATTTCCGCTCTCACATGAATCATAACATTCCTGTGCATTGCTGCCTGTCCACATGCACTGATAAAGGTCTGAATTTATCATATTCCTCTGGTTATGCTTGATATCATCAATAGCCTCCTTGGCATCATCCAGCTTCCTGTATGCCGCCTTCAGCCTCTCTATTTTCTCATCAAGCACATCTATCTCTGACTGGCACTGTTCCTGCTGTTTTTTATTGTCAGCTTTCTTTTTCTTCAGTTTATTGTATTCTTTTCTGTCATTCTTTTTTGCCATATCAGTTCACCATGCTTCTTTTGAGTTTTCTTACATCTGCGCGCTCTATTTCTGTTTTCTCCATGGCATTAAAGATGTTGTCACACATCATTATCTCATCATCATCTACATACCCTTCAAACACAACCCTGCTGATATCTGTATGCTGAAAATACATAAGCCTGTCACCATTCATTCCCTCAGGATATTGGCAGGCAGCATAATCAAAGAACTGTTTACAGCCATTTATATTTACCTGCAATGCTCTTGCAACAATCACAAATTTTTTTATGCCACCGCTTACTACTACAATGCTCCCAAGTGGCAGAAAATCAAATTTTTCATTCATATCTTTTCACCTCATACTTCAATAAACTTTTCATACATACAAAAAGGCTGCAGCAACCGGTATTCACCGGTTGTTGCAGCCGAACTGTCATTACTACATGTAACTGTTTTAGACTCTGGCTTTGCGACCCTATGTTTCCATAAGTGTGCCCTTATGGTTAATAATTTTATTGAATTTGCACATTTTTGTCAATATATTTTTCTGGATAAAATGTTAAATTGTCAGCTGCAGCACCATTTTTGCCGCAAGTGCCAGCATCCATGCCTTGGCATTCGCAAAGCCTTCTGAAGTATTGCTAAACTCGAATGCCCCATTATTTAATTCTCTTCATCTGCCATCGATTGCCCTAATATAATGAGTTTCACTGCCTATATCGCATCCTGCTATAAGCATGTCATCCGTAATGAAGGAGAGTTTATCATTCTTAGCAAACTTACCATTTGTTTCCAAGTCTCGCTAGGTATAGGATCTCAATTCTTTTTTAATCACCCTTTTCCCGATTGGTTACGGCAGATGTTGCCATTTCTGCAATACGAGACATACTCAAACTTATTGATTGTTCGCCCCTTTGCTCCATCTCTATTACAGAGACTTCTTCACTACTATGGGCTCGGCTGACTTCTCACAGTTCGTTGTTACTAGGCTGATGAAACCTCTGTGAGACCTCCACGCTTAAGGTGCACGCTCTTTCTCTCCATATATCCGCCACATTTGCTTACAGCTTCCTTCAGATTCTACCTCACGGTAGACACCCTTGCTGTTCGGCTATACACTTCCCACTATCTAGGAGTGTTCGGGACTTGCACCCGTTAGAGCGCGCCCATGGCGCGCAAACTTAAAAATCCGCTATACTCACCTATCGTATAGCGGATTAATAAAACATTATTTAATTTTCATCTTATTTTTTATTGCTCTAAGCTATTGTGCCATTTGCAATGTCGTTCTTTGCCAATAAATATGTAATACCCGGCATAAGAATGGCTGAAATAATTGACTTGACAATATTACCAGCACTAAGCTGTGCTGCAATGGCATATGTAACTATACTTACAATGAATCCCAGGGCTGCAAGTGCAATAATAAGCACCAAACCAATCTTTTTGTGTGCGAAAAGCAGAATACCGATAGAAACAGTTATGACAACCTGCAGTATAACGCTAATGAAACACAGTACGACATATATCGAACCTAATCCTAAAGTAGCTCCTACGACTGAAGCACCCAACGCAACGACGATTCCGCCAATTGTTGCAAGAATATTCAGCACGAAAATAATCCATAACCATACGGTTAAACCTGTTGAAAGCTTATTGTTTTCCATAATTATCCTCCTTTAGTAATCCCAATTTTTTTCAACATGTTCATTATAATGTACTGAGAAATTTATTTCAATAGTCAAAATGTCTTATTTTGAACTTTTACTTCCGGGCTAATCAAAAAAATTATCATTGATTTAAACGATAGATGCATTTACAATATAGCTATTATGAAAAAATTATTTGTAAAATACGTCTCACAAAACATACTCGGCATGGTGGGTATGTCATTATATATACTTGCCGACACCTTCTTTATCTCAAAGGCGGTAGGCTCAAACGGTATCACCGCGCTCAATCTGGTGCTGCCTGTATACAATTTGATTTTTGCCATAGGCGCAATGATCGGAGTCGGCTCCGCTATCAGATATGTCGTAGAGAAAAATAAGGGCGACACATCCAGCGAGAGCTACTTTTTTCATGCCCTCCTGTGGTGTATTATAATAAGCGTTATATTCATATTGATTGGTATTTTCATTCCGGACAGGCTCGTAGGGCTGCTCGGCGGAGATTCAGCAATTATAAATACCGGTAAAAACTATACACGTATTTTCATGCTTTTTACGCCGTTTTTCATGTGCAACTATGTGTGCAACGCTTTCGTAAGAAATGATGGCGCACCATCCATTGCCATGTGCGCCACACTTTTCAGCAGCCTTTTTAATATTGTTTTTGATTACATACTCATGTTCCCGCTTGGACTTGGTATGGAGGGAGCCGCTTTAGCTACCGCTATTTCACCGATTATAGGCATCCTGATATGCTGTATTCATTTCTGCTCAGACAAATGCTCCGTAAAGCTTAAGCCGACGGTTCCATCTGTCAAGAGACTCTTTTACTCCTGCCAGGTTGGTGTTTCTTCCTTTGTTGCTGAAATATCATCAGGTGTCATAACTGTTGTCTTCAATATGATTATCCTTCGGCTTGCAGGAAATATCGGCGTGGCAGCATACGGTGTGGTTGCCAATACGTCACTGGTAGCTGTAGCTTTGTTCAACGGAATAGCACAGGGTTCACAGCCTCTTATCAGCGACTATTACGGCAGAGGACTTAGAAAAAATGTAGGTTCGATACTCAGGATGGCTGTCGTTTCATCTCTCTTAATTGCTGCACTGCTCATTTTGTTCATATGCACCTTTGCACCTTTTGTGACATCTGTTTTCAACAGCGAGCACGATGCCAGGCTTGCTTCGTATGCCGAGAGCGGACTGCGCCTTTACTTTACAGGCTTCATTTTTGCCGGAATTAATATAGTAGGTTCTGCCATCCTAAGTGCCGTTGAGTCCGTAAAATATGCGTTCGCGGCATCTATCATGCGTGGTTTTATTGCTATAAGCATTTTCGCATTCGCACTTTCAGCCGCCTTTGGCATGACAGGTGTTTGGCTTGCTTTTCCGGCAGCTGAATTTGTGACTATGTTTATTATTGTTAAGGGATTAAGAAAAAACTATTCTAATTGTAATAGATAAATTTTTTTCAAAAATATTCTTTATGTTGGAAATCAAACATACAAGTTGTTTTTATAACGCTATTATTCTATCAGAAACATAAAAAAACTACTGATGGAGGAAAAAAATATGTTTTGTTTTCAATGTGAACAAACGGCCGGATGCACCGGCTGTACCGGAAATATAGGTGTCTGCGGAAAAAAGGCAGATACTGCACAGTTACAAGATGAATTGACAGGCGCACTGATTGGTCTGGCGAGAGCTGTCGATGACACATCTGCTGTTTCAAAAAAGACCTGGCAGACCATTATCGAGGGCTTATTTACCACAATTACAAATGTAAGCTTTGATAATGCAGCAATCGAAGATATGATACAAAAGGTCAGAGCAGAAAAAGCCTCTCTGGTTGGCGACTGTAATAAATGTCAGTCTCCTTGTGGACGAACTGACGAATATGATATGCAACAGCTATGGAATGCTGATGAAGATATCCGTTCCCTGAAGTCACTTATTCTCTTTGGTATTCGCGGAATGGCTGCATATGCCTATCATGCATATGTCCTGAATTTTGAAGATCCCGAGGTAAATCAGTTTTTCTGCGAAGCCTTGTTCAAGATTGGTTACGCAGAAAGTATGGATGAACTTCTTCCAACAGTTCTCAAGGTAGGTGAAATCAATCTAAAGTGCATGGCACTTCTAGACAAGGCAAATACACAAACCTATGGAACACCGAAGCCAACAGATGTTACGCTTACGGTGGAAAAGGGACCTTTTATCGTAGTAACCGGACACGATTTAAAGGACCTGCAGCTTTTGCTTGAACAGACAAACGGAAAGGGAATCAATATCTACACTCATGGTGAAATGCTCCCTGCCCATGCATATCCACTCTTAAAGAAATTCCCTCACTTGAAGGGAAATTTCGGAACAGCATGGCAGAATCAGCAAAAAGAATTCGATCATATTCCTGCTCCTATTCTCTACACCACAAATTGTCTGATGCCTCCAAAAAGCAGCTACATCGACAGAGTGTTCACAACAGAAGTGGTTGCCTTCCCGGGTACTGTTCATATCGATGAACAGAAAGATTTCACTCCTGTTATTGAAAAAGCACTTGAGCTCGGTGGTTACAAGGAGAATCAGACCTTCACAGGCATAAATGGCGGCACACAGGTAACAACCGGTTTTGGTCATTCAGCAATCCTATCCCATGCGGATACGGTAATAGAGGCCGTAAAATCAGGAGCTATCCGTCATTTCTTCCTGGTTGCCGGCTGTGATGGTGCCAAACCGGGCAGAAATTACTATACAGAATTTGTAAAACAGACGCCTTCTGACAGTATCGTCCTGACTCTGGCATGTGGAAAATTTCGTTTCAACGATCTAAATCTCGGAGAAATTGGTGGTCTTCCGCGACTGATGGATATGGGACAGTGTAATGACGCTTATGGCGCGATACAGGTTGCAATAGCACTTGCGGATGCATTTGGATGTTCAGTAAACGAGCTTCCGCTTTCCTTTGTACTCTCCTGGTATGAACAGAAAGCAGTCTGCATCCTCTTAACACTGTTACATCTTGGTATAAAAAATATCCGGCTCGGTCCTTCTCTACCGGCGTTCCTTTCTCCTAACATTCTGAACTTTCTGGTAGAAAACTATGGGATTGCACCTATTACCACACCGGAGGAAGACATCAAAGTGCTGTTAAAACAATAATATGTATATTTCCAAAAGAACATACAGAAAAACAAGCCACTTAACCGGTCACAGGCTTACAGAATCGTAAAAGCTGCCGCCGGTAAAAAACACAGGATATAGCGTCTTTGCTATATCCTGTGTTTTAAATTAATTTGCAATCATTAGGGTAATCTAAGCTAATTCTCCCCATACATCTCCGGACGCCTGTCTCTGAACAGTCCCCAGCTCTTTCTCTCACTCTCCAGCTCATCCAGATCAAAACTGTGGAGTATGAAGCCCTCCGATACTCTGTCCATCTGCTCAACAACCTCTCCGGTCGCATCTGTGATAAACGAAGAACCATAAAATGTCAGTGCAGAGCTCTGGTTTCCGTTTTCTGCACACGGTACAACCTCCTCTGTGCCTATCCTGTTTGCCGCCACAACCGGCATCAGATTGCAGGCTGCATGTCCGGTCATGCACCTTCTCCAGTGCGGCATGCTGTCACATTCCAGTATCGGCTCGCTGCCTATGGCTGTAGGGTAAAAAAGTATCTCCGCGCCCTTTAAAGCCATGCCTCTTGCCGTTTCCGGGAACCACTGATCCCAGCATATACCGACTCCAATGGTTGCATATCTTGTCTTAAAAGCTTTAAAGCCTGTATTTCCCGGTGTGAAGTAAAACTTCTCCTGATAATAATGATCGTCCGGGATATGTGTCTTTCGGTATATTCCAAGCACCTCTCCGTCGGCATCTATCACCGCCACTGAGTTGAAAAGCTGTCTGCCCTCTCCCGCCTCATAAAAGCTCACGGGAATCACTACTTTAAGCTCCTTTGCAAGTGCCTTCATGCTCTGCACCGCATCATTTTCAGAAAGCGGCTTTGCATAGTCATAATAATCGTACCGCCTCTCCTGACAGAAATACTGTCTCTCAAAAAGCTCCGAAGGAAGTATTATCTGCGCTCCTGCATCTGCCGCAGCCCTTATAAGCTTTGCTGCTTTTTCAATATTTTCTTTTACGTCACGGCTGCAGCTCATCTGGATTGCAGCAATTGTAACCTCTCTCATACTATTCACCTTTCTCATCCTGAATTAAATTACTGTGGTATCTGCTGTGTGATACAGTGTATATTTCCCCCGCCGACAATTATGTCGCGCGCATATATCGGATACACTTTTCTTCCCTCAAAAAGGCTTCCGATTGCCTTAAGCGCAGGCTCATCCATCACATCACCAAACTGTGGAATGAGCACACCGCCGTTTGTGATGTAAAAATTCACATAGCTTGCCGCCAAGCGTTCTCCTGCCTCGCGCTCATCCTCGCCCTCCTCAAAGGTGAAGCCGGAAAGCTCATATTCTGTGATACACACCGGATTCTTTGGAATGCAAACCTTGTGAACCTCAATTTTTCTACCCCTCGCATCAGTTTCATTTTCCAATATTTCAAGGTCCGCTGAGGACATCTGATACTGTGGGTCATCCATGTCATCAGTCCACGCAAGCACCACATGCCCCGGGCTTGTAAATGCACATACGTTGTCCACATGCTCGTTGGTTTCATCATTGTATATTCCATAAGGAATCCAGATAATTTTTTCGGCACCGAGATAATCCTTTAATTTCTGTTCTATTTCAGACTTCGATAATTCCGGATTTCTGCCCTTGCTTAGCAGACAGCTTTCCGTCACTATCACAGTTTTCTCTCCGTCTGTGTGGATGGCTCCACCCTCTAAGACAAACGGATGTGCATCATACATGTCGTATCCGGCTTTGTTGCAAAATAAAGCCGCTACTCTGTCATCCTTTGTCCAGTCTGCGTACAGTCCGTCCACCTTGCCGCCCCAGGCATTAAAACACCAGTCGATTCCTCTGACAGCGCCATCCTCATTTTTCACGAAGGTCGGCCCCACATCTCTGGCCCAGGCATCATCTGACTCCATTTGTATATATTTTACCGGGAAATTTTCCTGATAATTTTTCTGCTTTCTGACAGCTTCCACAACAGACCTTGCATTGTCTATCACATCTGCCTCAGCGAGCACATATGCCTGCTCAGACTCTGCAATTGCACATATCACCTCCGCAAAAGCCTCTCTTGCCCGCCTGGCACCGTAAATCCATGAGCCTGGGCGCTTTGGCCAGATGATGATGGTACCCTTGTGGGGAGCATACTCTGCCGGCATATAAAAGCCGTCTGCTCTAGGACAGCCTGCATTTAAAATCTTCATATTCGAATCTCCTGATAACCTTACAATCGTTATTTTCATCCATTACTGCAATGTCCGGAAGCGGCATGCCGTTAAAGGTATTATTTTTGACCATCGAGTAGATTGCCATATCACAAAAGCACAGCCTGTCGCCGGTTTTTATCTCTCTGTCAAATGAATAATCCCCTATCACATCACCTGCCAGGCAGGTACATGAGGACAATCTGTAGGTATACTTCTTCTCACCCGGCTCGCCACTGTCCATAAGCGGCGGACGGTACGGCATCTCAAGCACGTCCGGCATATGGCAGGCTGCGGAGGTATCCAGAATGAGTATCTTTATGCCATTGTTTTCAACTATATCAAGCACCGTTGTCTCCAGATATCCTGCATCAAGCGCAACCGCCTCTCCAGGCTCCAGATAGATTTCCAGGTCGTATTTGTCGCGCATATGCATAATGCATTTTTCAAGCCTCTCAATGTCATAGTCTGCCCTTGTGATGTGGTGTCCGCCTCCCATATTGAGCCACTTTAGCCCATACAGCAAATCTCCGAATTTCTCCTCTACCGCTGCAAGAGTCGTTTCGAGCGCATCCGAATCCTGTTCACAGAGCGTGTGAAAATGAAAACCCTCTATACGTGATAAATCAAGCCCGTTTTTAATAGCCTTATCGAGTGCCTCTCTCGTTATCCCAAGCCTCGAGCCCGGCGCACATGGGTCATATATCTCATGCCCCTCCTGTGTGGAGCACTCAGGGTTTATTCTGAGCCCGACACTTATTTTTTTATCAGCCTTTTCTATTTTATCCCTGTGAAGCAGATACTGCGATACGGAATTAAATACAATATGGTCACATATTTCTACCAGCTCATCCATCTCCTGCGGCAAAAAAGCGGGACAGAATACATGGTTTTCCTTTCCCATTTCTTCATGTGCAAGGCGGGCCTCAAAAAGCCCGCTTGCAGTTGTCCCGCTTAGATATCTGCCGATAAGAGGATATTCATAAAATGCGCTGAATGCCTTCTGTGCGAGAAGAATCCTTGCACCTGTCCTTCGCATGACACCGTTTAATATCAAAAGATTTTCAGTTAATTTTCCCTCGTCTATCACATAACAGGGTGTTCTCAGTTCGTTTATCTTCATACCGGCCTCCGGACTAATCCATATGTACTGACTCATCCTCAGTCTTGTAGCAATCCACAGGAACCGGATTCTCCACTACCTGCCAAGGCAGTCCGAACTTATTAAGAGCCTCCATGTATGGATCCGGATCCATCTCCTCTAGATTGAACACTCCCGGCTTCTTCCAGAGTCCCTTTACCACCATCATGGCACCAATCATTGCCGGCACACCTGTGGTATAAGAAATCGCCTGCGACTCAACCTCCTTGTAGCACTCCTGATGATCACATACATTGTAGATGTAGATTGATTTTTCCTTTCCGTCCTTGACACCTGTAAAAATACATCCGATATTTGTCTTTCCGACTGTGCGAGGTCCCAGGGATGCAGGGTCAGGAAGCAACTCCTTAAGCACCTGTATTGGCACTATTTCCTTTCCGTCCACCATAATCGGGTCTGTCCTTAGCATACCTACATCCTCAAGACACTTCATGTGTGTGAGATAGCTCTGTCCAAAGGTCATGAAGAATCTGATTCTCTTTATTCCCGGAATATTTTTGGCCAGTGACTCAATCTCCTCGTGGTGAAGCAGATACATATCCTTTTCTCCGACCTGATCAAAATTGTACTGTGCTCTCCACTCCATAGGCTTTGTCTCTACCCAGTGTCCATCTGTCCAGTATGAGCCGTTCGCAGAAACCTCACGCAGATTTATCTCCGGATTAAAGTTTGTCGCAAATGGGTATCCGTGGTCACCGCCATTGCAATCGAGAATGTCTATAGTATGTATTTCATCAAAATAATGCTTCAGCGCATATGCAGAATAAACAGAGGTCACACCCGGGTCAAATCCGCTTCCAAGAATAGCTGTAAGCCCTGCCTCCTTGAACTTCTCCTGATATGCCCACTGCCATGAATAATCAAAATATGCCGTAAATCCAAGCTCCTTGCAGCGCTTTTCGTAGATTGCTCTCCACTTTGGATCCTCAGTATCCTCACACTCATAGTTGGCAGTATCGATGTAGTCAACACCACACGCAAGACATGCATCCATGATTGTAAGATCCTGATATGGAAGCGCAACATTTAAAACCGCATCCGGCTTGTATGCATTAATCAGCTCTTTTAATTCCTCCACATTGTCGGCATCAACCTTTGCAGTCTCAATTTTTGTGCTTGTCTTTCCCTCAAGCTTTGCCTTTAAATCGTCACATTTTGACTTGGTTCTGCTTGCAATCATAATCTCGGTAAATACCTCGCTGTTCTGGCAGCATTTTCTGATTGCCACCTGCGCAACTCCACCACATCCGATAATAAGTAATCTGCTCATTTTTGTCCTCCTGATTCGCTTTGGTTATGATATAGTTTTTCTAATTTGTTTTACTTTGTTTCCTCTTCCTCGAGTAAATCCTCCACATATTTCGGAAGCATGAAGGCTCCCCTGTGTAAATGTGTTGTATAATACCAGGTTTTAAGCCCCAGTGCATCCCATCTTTTTGCATCCAGATCATAAAGCGGATGATATTTCTTCGATGCAAACCCAAACAGCCAGTAGCCTGACGGACAGGTTGGAATATGTGCCTGATATACCCTGCTTATAGGAAATGATTTATACACCTTTCTGTGCATTTTCCGGCACTCAAGCTCATCCTCATCATAAAAAGGACTGCCGTGCTGATAAACCATGATTCCATCATCCTTCAGTGCCTTATAACAGCTTCCGTAAAACTCTTTTGTGAAAAGTCCCTCCGTATGTCCGAGCGGGTCTGTGGAATCGTTGATTATCAGATCATATTCATCATGCTTTCTGCGTAAAAATCGCAGACCGTCATCATAAAACATGGAAATTCTTTCATCCTCAAGTCCACATGCTACCTCGGGGAAAAACCGCTTGCATACATCGACAAACATCTTGTCTGTCTCAACCACATCAATATGCTCGACTGACGGATATTTGATGAGCTCCTTCGCCACGCCGCCATCGCCGCCGCCTATTATAAGTATCTTTTTGGCATTCGGGTGAACCGCCATCGGCACATGTGTGACCATCTCATCATATATAAACTCATCTGTGTCCGAAAAAACAATCTCACCATCCAGTGCGACCATTTTTCCAAACTCATATGATTTAAACACATCTATTTTCTGATAATCACTCTGCCCTGAAAAAAGCTGCTCCTGTATCCTTACATCCAGCTTGACATTGACAGTATGATATTGTGAAAACCACATTTGCATAGCTTTTCCTCCTGTTTACTGCTCCAATACCTTAAGATATTCTACCGCAGGATCCTCTGTTCCCTGCATTGAACAGCCCTTTTCCTTTGCGTAGACAATGTATTGCGCAATCTCTTTTGTGATAAGCTCTCCCGGTGCAAGAATCGGGATTCCCGGTGGATAACACATGACAAACTCACCACTTACAGCGCCTACCGCGTCCATAATGCGCACCGATTTCTTCTGCGAATAAAATGCCTCCTGCGGCGATACCGCCACCTTTGGATTTATGTACTCTCCAGACAAAAGTCCGGTCTTGTCCTTGCTGTAAAGGCGCTTGATATCCTCCAATGCACCTACGAGCCTCTCTATATCCTGTATTCTGTCACCTATTGATATATAGGCAAGTATATTACAGATATCTCCAAACTCTATCTGGATATCATACTCATCACGCAGCAGATCATATACCTCTATTCCGGCAAGCCCTATATCGAGCGTATAGATGGACAGCTTTGTCACATCATAATCATATATGCTCGTACCGTTTACAAGGTCACGCCCATACGCATAATATCCGCCTATAGAATTAATCTCCTGCCTTGCATACTCCGACATCTGTGCCACCTTGGCAAAGGATTCCTCGCCTCTGAGTGCCAGATTTCTTCTTGATATATCAAGGCTTGACAATAGCAGATACGATGCGCTCGTGGTCTGGGTGAGGTTGATAATCTGCCTCACATAATCAGCATTTACATCCCTTCCGGTGAGCAGAATCGAGCTCTGTGTCAGGCTTCCTCCTGATTTGTGCATCGATACCGCAGACATGTCTGCCCCGGCTGCCATTCCTGATATCGGAAGCCCCTTTCCAAAATAAAGATGTGTACCATGTGCCTCATCCGTGAGCACCTTGATTCCCTTCGAATGAGCCAGCGCAACTATCGACTTAAGGTCAGAACAGATTCCGTAATATGTCGGATTGTTTACAAGCACAGCCTTTGCATCCGGATTCTCCTCGATAGCCCTCGCCACCTGGTCAATCTCCATTCCAAGCGAAATACCAAGCTTGGCATTCATCTGCGGATTGACATAAACCGGTATCGCTCCGCAGAGTACGAGTGCATTAAGAGCGCTTTTATGAACATTTCTCGGCAGTATAATCTTGTCTCCCGCCTTGCAGGTGGACAAAATCATGGCCTGCACCGCAGAGGTGGTGCCTCCTACCATAAGAAAAGCATTTGCCGCTCCAAAGGCATCCGCCGCAAGCTCCTCCGCCTCCCTGATTACCGAAACCGGATGGCACAAATTGTCAAGCGGCTTCATTGAATTGACATCAAGCCCTACGCACTTTTCCCCTAGCAGATGCACCAGCTCAGGATTTCCCCTGCCTCTCTTGTGTCCCGGCACGTCAAACGGCACTACTCTTTTCTTCTTAAACTCCTCAAGAGCCTCATAAATCGGTGCTCTTTCCTGTCTATTTATATCCATTTGCTTCTCCTGTATTTAAAAAGGATGATGCGTGCAAGCATCATCCTTTAGATTCATCTTAACAACATTAAAATCGTAACATATACCATGGAGTTATGCAAGAAATTACGTTTTATTTTTGATAATGATAGTTACGCCATTGCAGGCTCTTTCTTCTTAATAATCGCCTCAACTTCATCAACACCTGTTTCAGCTACATCTGCGATCTGATCCAATGTATAACCCTTTTTATACATATTCAGAATAAACTTTTCGCTTGTTTTTTCAGTAGCTTTTTCAGTAGCTCTTTCTTCAATTCCTGTACTCAGATTACACATAATTCTCACATCCTCTCTAAATTCTTTACTGGTTGGAATATTAGATACCCGCATTTTCCGGCTTCATTCCTTTAAATTCATCGACTGAAAGACTCTCTGTATTAATATCATTATAGGCGAGAGACTTTACGGAATCAACTGATTTTTCATTACTTACTATTAAAGAGGAAGCCGGTACATGTGGAGTGCACCGGCTAAAAATATGAAAAAGATTAATATGAGTATTTCTTTTGTTTACAGTGTCAGTATACGGGGCAATTGTGAAAATGCTGTGTTTACTTTCTTACTCTTTTATAAACAAAATATTAATGTAACAAAATAAAAAGAGCCCTTTTGGATGGCTCAATTAGGGATTAACGAAACCAACGATAATTTCTAAGCGAAGCTTTCCAACGGAACTCAAAATAGAATGACCACACTAGAGTATTGATTTACTCCGGTGTGGTCATTTTATTATCCATCTGTACCTTTCGTTTCGGAATCCTCTCCAAAATATCGCATCTTTCCTGAGATTGGACTGGCTTTAACAGGAACATACTTTGCCTTATATATTTTACATCTGAACTTTTCCAATTCGGATTCTATCTCATCAAATGCTGTTTGATATACCAATGTATTGACATAATCATGAGCTTCCACATCTTTAGTTGCAAAGAATAACTTATTCAAATCTACAACCTTGGATGCGCATACAGCAAAATTTCCTTTCCCATCATTTAGCAAATTGAAGTAATATGCCTCTTCTCTGAATTGATAAACAAACTTTCTCATCTTATCAAAGATATCATTGTAAGCATATTCTCGGATTGAATGATTTGATATTATAAAATCTAGATTTCCATATGCATTATCAATCAATCCTAAATCAATTGAAGCAGCATCTTGATAAGACCTCATGCACCTTAAAAATGTATCTTTATAGGTTTTTAAGGAAGCGCTATAGTATTTCTCTAGTTCAGCCTCAATATCCGAATCCTCATTGAATGACATTGGTATATTCTCTTCAAACCACGAAATCAAAGTGCTTTTTGCTTTATGCGTAATACCAGAATCATCTATAAGTAATGTGAATTTTGCTTTCCTATCATTTGCTTGTTCTTCTAATAATGCATCCTTAATTAATTCTACTGGTGCATCGAGTTCTAGATATTTGATTTTACGTAATTCTTTCAAAGTCTTGTTTGACTGTAACCAAAACTCTTCCATTGCCTTTCGCTTCTCTACATAATATTCTGTAAGCGACATTATAAATCCAAGCACAGCACTTCCAAGCAATGCCATTGAAACATCATAAGAAATACAATTACTGTCTTTTCCAATTATGCATGCTACGCTGAGAGAAAAAATCGACACACACAGTGTAATAATGGTAAGCCATTTTTTTGCTTTCACTTACTGAAACACCTCCTTACGCAGCACCAATCCAACCATAACCTTGAACCGCCATGTCCACAAAGTGGTTCATGAGCAGAGATACTTTGGAATCAAATGCTGCTTTATCATAACTTTCAGGCAGATCATCATTCAATGATAATTCCACCTCATATTTCAGCTTGGCACGTGGCTGCTCATCTTTATACCAATCCACTACAAGAAGACTACTACGATTATCGACTAATTTCTTATAAAGATTCTTTGCAGAGAGTTTTACTTTTTGCTCTTCACCCTGTGTTAATTTTTTTCCGGCAATCAGCAAATCGTAAATTTCCAGTTCTTCTTCAGTTAGACCTTCGGTATTGGCTCGATTGTCTTCCTGACGAAGTTCTTCAAGGAGCTTAACAAGTTGCTCGTAATAATCCTCATTTTCAGTGCCACCTGCATTATAGGAATCAATAATACGTTTGAAACGCTCTGAAAATTTAGTTCTGGTACAGTTTCTATTAAGCATCTTCTCAAGAGCTTGCTCGATGTATTCCTTCAAGTCATTAATCTCAATCGCCTTATACTTAGCAACCTTTATCTCTTTCCTCAATTGTTCAACATCAACTTTAGAAAGGTCAATTGCCTTTGTGCCTTTTATCATGTACTGTGTAGGTTCCTCGCTCACATAATTAACGAAATCTTGCCTTGCGGTAACACTGCCATCTAGAATTTGACTCATTTTCTGTCTAGCACGAGCGACTTTTTCATCATCAATCGTGTGGTAGAAAAGACCATGCAGATACACAAGCGGTGCAAACTTATCATTGCTCCAGTTCTTCTCAAAGATTTCCGGCTTTGATGCTTCATAGAGATTGGTCAACGTATTAAGGATAACTTTGAATTTTTCTTTGTCACCATCTTTTGCAACGATAGTATCATAGGCACTTCTTAATGCATCCAGTTTATCGAGAGTATTTGAATCAGCGACTATCTTTTTCAAATCAATATCAAGAGACAATAAGAAAGAATCTGCTTCATCGATTGTGCCATCGATATAGCTTATTAATTGGTCAATATCCTTTGCTGGGAACTCTGTACCATCATCTCCAGTCGCATATTCAGTCAATGCTTTTTTCATGTACTTGAATACATTTACATAATCCACGATGATTCCGGCAGTTTTTCCGGGATACACTCTATTGGCACGAGCAATCGCTTGCATCAGCGTGTGTCCTTTCATTGGCTTATCAAGATAAAGTGTAGAAAGGTTCTTTACATCAAATCCTGTCAGCCACATTGCACATACAAACACAAGCTGCAATGAGTCGTTAGGATCTTTGAATCTGTCCTCAATGTCTCTGCCATCCGGTGTAATTTCCTTCATCTTTGCACGATGTTCAGATATCTTTAGACCTTGCTTCGCAAACTTGGCTTCTTCATCATTTTCCTCTGAAATTATAACAGCCATTTCAACTTTATTCATGTAAGCAAGAATACGAGTGAGCTGCTCACATTCTTCTTTGGTAGAAGCAGTGTTGCGCTCCTTCATGATATTCTGCTTTTCAATAACCCAGTAATGCTGAACCTTGTCATACATTTTGACAGCAGTATATTTATCGACAGATACAACCATACCTTTTCCAAGAAATCCTCGTCTTGGGAAGTGGTAGGCAATATCCTGTGCTACTTTATCTAAGCGGTCATCTCTCTTGATAACTTCAAGGATACGGGAAGATGCATTCTCTAATAGTCTTGTCTCATCTTCATTAAGATTTTCTTCTTCGATAATATCCACAACGTCATCGTCAAGAAAATCATTCTCAAGGCCTACTTCAGGCACACGTCTGGAATAGAATAAAGGCACTGTAGATCCGTCTTCAACAGACTGTGCAAAATTATACTCTGATACATAATCTCCAAACCACTGATTTGTAAGGCGTTTTGTACCAAGCAGAGGTGTTCCGGTAAATGCAACAAAGTTAGCGTTTGGAAGTGCAGTTCTCATGTTCTCTGCCAAATCCTTATACTGCGTTCTATGCGCTTCATCAACAAGGACGATAATATCGTCACGAGTAGAAAGCACCGGATATTTCTTTGTCTTATCGTATCTGAACTTATGAATAAGCGTGAAGATAAATGCCTTATTAGTAGTTAGGAAATCTCTTAACTGCTTGCTATCCTTTGGCTGGCACTCTTCTTTCGAGCCGATAACTTCTGTGCGTACAAAGTTCTTATGAATCTGTGTGTCCAAGTCTTCACGGTCTGTGATAATAAGGAATGAAAAGTTACCTGCAATTTTACGCTTCACCTTACGGGCAAACATAACCATAGAATAGGATTTACCTGAACCCTGTGTATGCCAGAAAACACCAAGCTTACCGTTGAGCTCTTTTCTGTTCTCGACTGATTCCATTAGATTATTTACGCCTAAGTACTGGTGGTTCTTTGCGATAATTTTGATTCTCTGATTCTCAAAGAGAATGAAATTTTCTATATAATCAATAAGTCTATCTTTGTTGAGAAGACCGTCAATAAAATATCTGACGGAGCTATCCTTGACATTATCCGCAGCAAGAATTGCTTCTCTGTCCAGTTTTTCTTTTTCGCTATCAATTTTGAGCCATTCAAAGAAATAATCGTATGTAGCATTAAATGCACCAAGCTTTGTTTCGAGCCCATTTGAAAGCACACAAATCTGATTGAACGCAAAGAGATTCGGAATATCTCGCATGTAATCTTTCAAATTCTTGTTGTAGGCTTCCTCGACCTTAACAATGCTATTTTTCAGTTCAATGAACACAAGAGGCATACCATTGACAAAAATAAGGATATCCGGTCTGCGATAATAGACCTTTCCTTGTATCCACATCTGCGATACAGCTGTGAATGTATTGTTCTCCGGATGCTCAAAGTCTATCAGCTTAACAAAATCAAAATCTTCTTTGCCATTCCTACGAACTGTGATTTTTATATTATTACGAATCTGCCTGTATAATTTGTAGTTGGTATCTACGATATCTGTTCCTGTATAATCCTGTCTCAGTGTCTTTACAATCTCTTTGATTTTATCTTCTCCGATAGTTGGATTTACACGCTTTAGAGAAGAGAGCATTACATCAGGAAGAACACATTCTTTTTTAGAATTTCTTCCAGTGCCGTCGGGTAAAACATCTCGCTTATCCGGTGAAGGATCACAAATGAGGATATCATATTTTAACGGTTCTTCTTTCAATTTTGAAAGTATAGCCTGTTCTATATCGTCTTCAGATATAAAATTACGCATAGGAACACCTCCTTAAACGTCAAGTTTCCCACTCATTAAGCGTGGTAAAAGCATATCTCTTTGTTTTATTAACAATTGATTTTCGTTCCACAGTTTTTGCTTTTCTTCCAACATCGGTTTAACGATATCAGAAAATGTTTTTTGTAAGTGATATTGTGGAATAAATATTTTCATAGCCATGAATCGTCCCCAGTGCCTTTTGTATTCTTCAGTAGCAATAAGCTTATGAACTGCATAATATAGATAATAATTATCAAGCAAATTCTCATCGAAACTTATAAATGGGACAACATTTTCTCCAAGAGAAAAATCTCTAATCATTAAAACAAATTTACACGAATGGTCACCGAATAAGATAATAGGTTTTTCTATACTTGCATAATGGGACGGTTCATTATTATGAAAGCCTAAGAAATCGGATGAAGACTGATCTATTACAATCACAGAGCCTTCATTCTCCAAATCATTCTGTTTATATAGCTGATTAAATGGAAGTCTGTTTACACATTTTTTTACCTTTTCGACTGCCCATCCGTTAGGAATTCCATTTTCAAAATCCACATTCTCATACCCCGGGAAATGGAATCTTACAAACCATTCCTTATAGAGATTTTCAGCCATTTGTTCTAAGAGATGGATACGTTTATTGTTGTTCTGAATAAGCGAATCATATTCATTAAGAACATCTGCAATTTTTTTTTGAATAGTAATATCAGGTATGTCAAATTTAATACCCATTACATCTTTTGGGCTTACATTTACCTGATTTGCACCGCCATATGCTCTATTTGCAATCGCATATTGAATGCTTGGCAAACGAAATACATAATATAAAAAGTCCTTGTCTACACTTTTATTGGGAATGATTTTTCCAGCTCTTTGATTCAATAGATAAATTGTATCATCCAAATTCCTACAGCATCTTCCAACCATTGAATTTGGCTGATTCATATGACTTCCTGTTAATGAGATTAAAATATCTCCATTTTTGATATGATATTTCTCATCGACAGATAAAAATTCTTCGTTTACATATTGTGTAGAGTCATCTATAACAACATTTTTGCCATTGCTTATATTTCCGATTTTAATAACTGGTATATCAGTCCCTTCAGACAAGTCTTTTGACTTAAATGCGTATCCAGATATAACAGTACAATATTCTTTGAGTTTTTCTGCCATATCACTCACCCAACAATCCTTTCAGATTATTTGCTATGAGTTCTTCAAGTGTCTTTGCCTCAGCACTTAAGGCAGTGAATTCAGCATTTAAGGAATACATTTCTTCTTTGAATTCTTCCTGTGTTAAGCCATCATCCTCAATAACCACACCAACATATCGTCCTGCGTTTAGTGAGTAGTCTTGATCAATGATTCCGTCTTCACCATCCATAGGTGCGACTTTGCAAAGACCAATAACATCAGCGTACACTCCATCCGGGAATCTTTCTGTCAGCCAATCAATCTGTGACTGCCAATATGCTTTTGTAAGAATTTCTTTGTCATCAGAAGATTCCGGTGCATTGGCAAGCTCTACTTTGTACTCATCAATCAAATCTACAAGTGCCTGTGTATCGCCATGATAAAGCTTTGTGATAACACCAAGATTCTTAATCTGTTCATCAGAGAATTTTCTGTGGGCACGGTCAATCTGTATAAATACATTTCTTGCATCGATAAATAAGATTTCATTTTTCTTGTCAGTATTTGGCTTTTGCTTATCAAAAAACCATAGGGTTGCAGGAAGCGTGACCGATGAAAACATATTAGAAGGCAGTGTAACCATCTGAGAGATGATACCTTCTTCAATCATTTTCTTTCGAATATCGTATTCTGAACCGGATGCGTCGGAGGCAGAATTTGCCATAACAAGTGCTGCCTTGCCATGCTCGTTTAAGGCAGTCGCAAAATAACCAATCCACAAATAGTTTGCGTTAGGCACCGTTTCTTTCTTGTCTGATTTTTTCTTTGTTGATTTGCTCTTGTTTCTTGGCACTCCATATGTATTGAAACGAGCATCGTCAGAAACCTTATCAACTACAACTTCATCTACATTGAATGGAGGATTAGCCATTACATAATCAAACTGTCCAAATGCGTTGTATGGGTCAGAATAGAATGAGTTTGCTTCTGTAATATCGCCACGAACATTATTAAGAAGCAAATTCATTTTTGCCAATTTTACAGTGTCCGGCTCCTTCTCAACACCATAGCAACGGAACTTCATTTGCTCACTTTCACTTGCATTGTGATTGTGCATGTATCGTGCCGCCTGTACGAACATGCCCCCAGAACCGCAGGCTGGATCTAAGAACTTCTTTTCGCCTGGCTGTGGATTCAATACTTCTACCATATATCTAACAACAGTTGCAGGCGTATAGAATGTTCCACCACCCTTACCTTCTGCAAGAGCGAAGTTACCTAAGAAATATTCATAGATTTCTCCGAAGATATCGATAGTGCTGTTTTCAGGAATATCTTTAAATATACGCACAATATTAGAAAGAAGTTCCGGTTCTTCTTCTGGTATAAGCTGAGCGTATACTTCTTTTGGAAGCACGCCGTCCATTTTAGGGTTCTCATTCTCAATGGCTTCCATAGCTTTCTTTACAAGGGTAGCTTTGTTTGCATCGTCTGGTGCATCATTGATGAAGTCATAATAAGCACATTCCGGAAGATAAAAACCGCACTTCTCAATAGAAATCTCTTTCTTGGATTTTTCCATACGACCACCTTTAAGGCGATTGTATTCTGTTTCAATTTCTTCCTTATGTTGCTTATATAAAATATCTGCATATCTAAGGAAGATAAGACCTAAGATAGGCTGTCCGTATTTATTTGCTGCTAAATGTGCGCTTGCACGAAGGACATCAGCAGAATGCCATAGGGTATCTTTTAGCTCTTTTAATCCTTTATCTGTCATAGCAGTATTGCTCCTTTATTTCTCTATTTTGTAATCAAGCCAAGCTTCCTCTATCGTTTCATAAGGGATGCTATTCTCTAAGCAAAACGCATTAATACTTTTCATTGCTTTTAAGTTTGGCTTTGCACGTCCGGATTCCCAACGATTCACAGTAGAAAAAGCTACACCAATTTTCTTTGCAAAGTCCTGCTGTGTGAGGAATGAACGTTGTCTCATTCTTTTTATTTCTTCTGGGAAATTCATATGCATCTCCTTTTCGTTTCTCACTCGTTAATATAGCGTTATTATATCAAATAAATATGAAATTTTCTAGTATCCAGTCCTTCAAGACATTTTTCTTGAGGAATTTTTATTTTATACCGAAATTTCTATCGTCAAATCCCCTTAGGAAGTTAGCCTGCAAATAAAAATTCTGCCTCAGCCGGAATTTCACCCATTTCAACTAATTATGTAATTATGGACAGGAGGGTTAAATTTCAGCATTTTCTTTTGCCTATGATTTGAGTGAAAGAAAAATAAATTTGAACAGACTCAAGCCAGAATCAGCAAGTTGGATACTATCATTCAAAGACTCTACGAGGATAACATCGAAGGCAAAATCAGTGATGCATACAGCTTCCTACGATTGGTTAAGAGCTACACAGATATCAAGGAACTGAATGCAGAAATCATCAGAAGCTTCATCGAGAAGGTATATGTATATGTATATGGAAACGAGAAACCTTGGGATAGGAATACCAAGAAGATAAAAGTTATCTTCAACTTCATTGGGGAAGTACACATTCCAAGTAATGTAAAAACGGCATAGCCGATAGTTACGACTATGCCGATATTTTACAGGATTATAAATCCCTTATTGAGTTACTCTTTCAAGCTCTTTTCGCTTTGTACAACATTAAATTGTAGATGATTACTGTAAGAGTGAAAGTACACCCTG
>OGHW01000693.1_pt1 | contig 34879 bp, 27 predicted proteins | sample 1571641 | NCBI WGS metagenome assembly OGHW01 (sample SAMEA2582066, study PRJEB24529) | metagenome | biome: Human gut stool | place: China | collected 2011 | reverse complement strand
TCCGCAACGAGCAGCGCAGCGATTGGTCTGGCAAGGCAAAACTGAAATGCACTGTTCGGGACTTTGAGGAAGTCAAACGGGCGGTGGACTATCTGAAAGCCCATTCCCTGAACACCATCGAGGATTTGGACACTGCAATTTCTAACCTGAACCAGACCGCCGCCCCACTTCGCAAGCAGCTGAAGCAGAACGAGAACCGTATGCGGGCAATCGCCCAGATCAAGGACGCTGCCGCCGTCCATGCCAAGCTGAAGCACATCCACGACGCCTTTATCAAGAAAAACTTCAAGCTGACCAAGGACGCTTACGCCGCCCAGCACAAGGACGAACTGGACGCTTTTAATAAAGCTGTCCGCACCCTGATGAAACTGAACGGCAGCACAGAAGCAAATTTTTCGGCATTAGATGCCGAATTTTCTGCGCTGCAATCCGGCAGCGCAGAGCTGCGCACCCAACTGGAAACCTTGCAGCCGGACATCTCCGCACTGAAAAACATCCGCAAGTATATTGACATGGTGCTGAATAAGCAGCAGCTTTCCGTACCGGGCGGCAAGACCTCGGAAAAAGAATCGGTGCTGAAAAAGCTGGAAGAAGCCAAGGCAGCGCAGACCACAAAGAAAACGGAAACGAAAAATCACACACAGGAGCTTTAAGGAGGGAGCAACATGACCTACACCCAAGCCCAGATCGACAAAGCCAATGCGGTGGATCTGGAAAAATTTCTCCGGGCACAGGGTGAAACGCTGGTGCGCAGCGGAAAAGAGTACCGCTGGAAAGCCCACGACAGCCTGACCGTCTGCGGAAACAAATGGTTCCGGCACAGCCAGAGCAAGGGCGGCGTGTACTAAGCCAAAACCGCCGCTCCCAAGAATCCCAATTTATAAAAAGAACGCAGGCAGAACTTGTCGCAAAGGCGAAGGCTCTGCCTGCTTTTTTGCACCCCTGCCGCACTTTTCTCTTCGCCGCAAATGTGCTACAATAGCCTTAGCATAAGGAAAAGGGGAACGCGCATGGCCAGAAACAGGCAGAACCTGAACATCATCTACATCTCGGACCGAATGCGGGAGACGCTGCGGCCCATAGCGTCCTGTGCGCTCACGGCGGTGGTGGCCCCCATGGGCTACGGTAAAACGACGGCGGTGCGCTGGTTCTTGGCAGAGCAGGCCAGGGCGGGGGCCGTGGTGCTGCAAGCCAGCATCTACTCGGATAACCGCTCCATCTTCTGGAAAAGCGTGCAGAAGGCCTTTGCCGCCGCCGGGCTGACGGTGCTGGAGGGCTACGACTGCCCCGCCGACGCCAGCGGCGCGGCTTTGCTGCTGGAGGACCTGTGTGCCGCGCTGGGCGGCAAAACGCCCTACTATCTTTTTCTGGACGATTTCCACCTGCTGGGGGACGAGCGGGTGGCGCAGTTTTTGTGTCGACTGGCCTACCGCCTGCCCGAGAACGTCCACCTTATCGTGGCCAGCCGCAACCGCTTTCTGCCCGGGGAGCAGGTGGTGCGGCTGGGGCGGCGGCTCCACCGCATCGAGGCCGACGGCCTCCGCCTGAACCGGGAGGAGCTGCTGGCCTACACCCACCGCTGCGGCGTGGAGATCACCGCCGTCCAGGCCGAGAGCCTGCTGCGCTCCTGCGAGGGGTGGTTCTCCGCCGTCTACCTGAACCTCCATGCCCTGGCCGAGCGGGGGAGCCTGCTGCAGCCGGGGTCGGACATCTACGCCATGTTCACCGCCGCCATGCTGGAGTCTCTGCCCGAGAAGACCCGGGGCTTCCTCGCTGTGATGGGGCTGGCCGATGAGTTCACGGTGGAGATGGCCCGGGCTGTCACCGCCCTGCCCGACGCGGAGGAGGTGCTGCGGGCCCTCACCCAGCAAAACGCCTTTGTCACCCGCCTGCCGGACGGGGTGAGCTTCCGCTTCCACCACATGATGAAAGAGTGCGCCGAGCGGCTCTTTGCCCAGCTGCCCGCCGCCCGGCAAACGGAGGTCTGGCAGCGGTATGGCCGTTGGTATGCCAAAAAAGCCCAGTACCTCCACGCGTTGCAGGCCTTTGAGCACTGCGGCGACCACGATGCAGCCCTTGCCGTCATCGAGGCGGACGCGGGGAATCTGCTTGCCTCCCTCAGCCCCGCCGAGCTGCTGCAGCGGCTGGACCGCTGCCCGGTGGAAGCGCTGCAGCGCCACCCGCTGGCCATTCTGGTGCTGATGCGCCGGATGTTCACCTGGCAGCAGATCCCCAAAATGATGGAGCTGAAAGCCCTGCTGAAAGCCGCCGTGGCCCAACACCCCGCGTGGCCCGCCGCCGAGCGGGGCAACCTGCTGGGGGAGTGCGACCTCATCCAGAGCTTCTTGTTCTACAACGACATCACCCAGATGAGCCGCCTCCACCGCAGCGCCAGCCGCCAGATGAGCCGCCCTGCCGTCACCCTGCGCAACAGCGGCAGCTGGACCTTCGGCTCCCCCTCGGTGCTGATGATGTACTACCGCGCCCCCGGGGAGCTGGGCAAAGAGCTGGCCGAAATGTACGAGTGTATGCCCCATTACTATAAGATCACCAACGGCCATGGCCGGGGGGCCGAGCTTTTGATGGACGCGGAGGCCGCCTACCTGCAGGGGGCGTGGGAGAAAGCCGCCGTATTGCTGGAGCGGGCCCGGGCCGACGCCGCCGGGCAGGAGAACATGACCCTCTGCTGCGACTTTTTGGCCCTGCGGCTGGCCCTGTGCGGCAAGGGGAAAGAGGAGTACGATTTTGCCGCCAAGCGCGCCGCCCTGCTGCAAAAGCACGACGGGGTGCAGGTGCATCTGCTGGAGAGCATCGCCGCCTATTTCTACGCTTTGCAGGGCAGGCCGGAGCAGGCCCCGGAGCTGTTCCGGGAGCACAAGCTGGCCGAGGTGAGCTTCTTTGGGCCCTGCCGCCCCATGATGTCCCTCATCGAGCAGCAGGTCTGGCTGGCGCAGGGGGAGTACGTGAAGGTGATCGCCCACAGCGAGGGCCTGCTGCGCCGGTGCGAGGCCATGCACTACGGTCTGGTGGGCCTGCAGACCCGCATCCAGCTGGCGGCGGCGCAGCTCCACTTCGGCCAGCGGGCCGAGGCCCGGGCCGCGCTGGCAGCGGCTTTGCTGGACGCTGTGCAGGACGATTTCTGGGTGCTCTTTGTGGAGCAGTATCCCGCCCTGGCCCCCCTGCTGGAAGGGGAGGACTGGGCCGTGTGCGAGCCGCGTCTTGGGCCTTTCGTGGCCCGCATCCTGCCCGCAGGCCGGGCCTTTGCCGCCCGGCTGGGCCTGCCTGCCCCCGCCCCCGCGCCGGAGCTGCCCCTGACCGACCGCGACCGGGAGCTGGCCCGTCTGGTGGCTGGGCGGTGCACCAACAAGGAGATCGCCGCCGCCCTCTACCTCTCCGAGGGCACGGTGAAGCAGTACATCAACCAGCTCTACGCAAAGCTGGATATGGGCGGCGACCCCCGCACCCGCCGCGCCCGGCTGGCCGAGTGGTACCAGAAAAACGCCCCCCGGAATTAACCAAAAACTAACCCCGGGTTAATAGCAAAAACCAAAGCTCCACGGTATCCTAAAAGTGAACCGTGGAGCTTTTTTCCTGCAACAAAATTGGGTGAAAAAAGGAGGCTTTTGCAATGAAACGAAGATGGAAGAAATTCCTCGCCGGGGTGCTTTCCGCAGCCCTCGCGCTGAACCTCGCGGCCCCGCTGGCACTGGCGGGCAGCTCGACGATCGGAGCAGCTTGCAGTGTGACAAGTGTGTTTCTGTATCCGGAGTATGTCGGACGGGTCGATGGTGAGAATGTGAGCTGCATTCAGGGTGAGGTATCCTATGACCATGGCCTTTTGACCTTTCACGGAGACGTGACGCTGACCACAGTTGGAGTTGCGGATTTTGGAACGGTCCCGCTGGTCAAAGCCCTCAGTGAAAAAAATCTGAGGCTGGTGGCAAACGGCAAGGTGACGGGCAGGACGAAAGGCAACGGCATTGAGGAAGCAAAAGAGATCGCCGGGGGAGAATACGATCTCACCTATGCCGATCTGGGGAGATATTCGGATACTAAGCCGAAAGGAATTTTGGGCGGAGACACAGGAACAACGATCACAGCCGGGACCACGATCACGCTGAAAGATTTTCATACGGGCATCGCCGGAGGAAACGTCCAGATCGATGGCACCGTGAACATCACAGGAGCACAGTTCCAGGGAGCAACCTACGGCATCGCCAATTCCACTACCATGAACCCTGGTAGCGAGCTGGAGATCCATGCGGATCGGTACATCGGGAAGGACTGTCTTCTGACATACAACGGCGGCCATCTGCTTATGATTGTGGCGGAAAACGGCGACGGCAATAACATCGTCCAGGGGAGACTGAGCATCGGAAATGACGTAAGCAAGTTCTGGTATCGCACCGGTGCGGACGACGCGTATACGGAGATCAACGTGAACGAAAATTTTGAAAACTTTACTGCTGCCATAGGACGGAACCAGGACTATCTGGAACTGACGGATGTGGACCCGGACCCACAGGAAAGCTATCTTGCCTACTGGGTCGTCCGCTCGGGGGATGACCCGGTGGCGACCATGCAGATTCCCGGTCCGATCACCAGCAGCGAGGAGGAGGCCCGCCTCTTTGAGGGCTGGTTCCTCGAAGACGGCACCCGCTTGGAGGATAGCCCCTACTACATGGGCCCGGGCGCGGACCATGTGGGCAACCTCGACCGGGACGTGACCTTCTATGGCCATTGGCGCACCGCCGAGAGCGGCGAGGGCAGCCCAGACGGCGGAGACGGCTTCGGCACCCTTCTGGCGGTCGGCGCAGTCGTGGGCGTGGCGGGCGTCGTGGCCTATCAGGTGGGCACGGAGCTCATCCTTGACCAGCTCCTGCCCACAGGGGTGGCCGTGCCCCATACCCGCGCCGAGCTGGCAATGCTCCTCTGGAACACCGCAGGCCGCCCGGCCCCGGCCGCTCTGCCCGCCTTTGCGGACGTAGCCGACCCGGAGCTGGCCCAAGCCGCCCAGTGGGCCATTGAGCAGGGATACCTGAAAGCCCGCGCCGACGGCAGCTTTAAGCCGGACAAGGGCGTCGCCAAGTGGCGCGTCATCCGCGGCTACCGGGCAGTGACCGAACCATGACCGTGCAGGTAAAATAGCCCCACAGCACAAGGCCCCGCAGACTTTGAAAAAGGTCTGCGGGGCCGCTGTTTGTTTATTGCAGCGTCTCCAAGGGGCATCCCCGGCAGAACCGTCCGGGATGCAAAACGGGAACTGGGCGATGCCCTGAAAAGCAAGATCGTGGAAGGCCGCAAAAAGGTCTTTTGGATGGAATGAGCCGTTTGACTGGCAGAAAATTTTGGCTGGCAAGAAAATCATGGTACACCCACAGTTGCCAGTCTGCCAGCTAAATTCGGAAAATGACGATAAAAGGAGAGATTCAATGGAAAATCAGAATTCGAGTTATTCGGTGCAGATTGGTAAAACCACCTTTATTGTGTGCGTGAAGCAGTCCGAAACCGCCAAAAAACCGATTGAAAAGATGTTCAAGGATATGTGCAGACACGAGGTCACACGGGACTTCCTTGCAGACAACCTGATGAATTTAGAAAAATTACCGAAAACCTCTTGACGAAGTCCAGCCCGAGGGCACGGGCTACCGTGCACGCACCCGGTTTGCCAAGTTTTTCAACCTCCCGGAGCTGATGGCCATGTTCAAGGAAGTGGCCGATATCAAGACCAGCGACCAGCTGCATCTGCCGGTGCCGGAAGCAAAGTTTGAAACGGTGGTTGTAAAACCGTCTGACATCCAGAAAGAAATGGTGCAGAATCTGAGTGAGCGTGCAGCCAAGGTGCATTCCGGTATTGTGGATGCGTCCGAGGACAACATGCTCTGCATCACGAATGACGGCCGGAAAATCGGCCTTGACCAGAGGCTGATGAATCCGCTGCTGCCCGATGACCCTGCCAGCAAACTGAACGCCTGTGTGCGGAATGTGCTGCAAATATGGGAGGACGGCAGGGAGCAGAAACTGACGCAGCTGCTGTTCTGTGATCTTTCTACCCCGAAAAACGATGGGCAGTTCAATGTTTATGATGACATCAAAACAAAGTTGCTGGCCGCAGGCGTGCCGGAAAGTGAGGTGGCCTTTATCCATTCGGCGGACACTGAAGCAAAAAAGGCGGCACTGTTCTCCAAAGTGCGCTCCGGCGATGTGCGGATTCTGCTGGGCAGCACTGCAAAAATGGGTGCAGGCACCAATGTGCAGGACCGGCTTGTGGCGGTTCATCATCTGGATGTCGGCTGGAAACCCAGTGATATGACTCAGCGCAACGGCCGTATCATCCGGCAGGGAAACCGCAACAAAGAGGTGAAGGTGTTCAACTACGTCACCGAAGGCACATTTGATTCGTACCTCTTTGTGCGACACGAAGTCGCTTAAATCAACTGTCTGACTATGACCAGACCTGTTATTCCATTAGCAGTAGTCTACTGTCAACAAAGCAGCTGGTAACGGCTGTGAGGAAGCGTGACAGGACAAGGGTAGCCCCACCCGAAAGGGTTCAAGCCGAAACCGCGAGGTGGAAGCGATAAACTGCAAGCAACAATGTGGTTGGGGAGCCTGACTTGTATGGTATGGTTAATGTAATGTGAATCACTGTTAAACGTCGTTAAAGCTGAACAGGCTAAAGTTGCTGACAAGCCTGAACCAAAACGGTAACGCAGCTGGTTGCTCCTCTATAGAGTGGGAACACATGGATTCAAAAGCTGCTGGCGGAGAAGTGAAACCTAACCCATACTGTTGAATAAGCGGAACGTGGTAAGCCCGTATTTCCCCGAGCAATCGGACGGAAACCGTAAGGAGACTTTATGAAATGCGGGTAGAAGAAAGATGGAAAAAGCGAATGCCGACCCTGTAATGGGGACGGATAGAGGTTGCAACATTACCTCATGCGAAAGCAGGCAGACTTCCATCTATGGTCTTTCTTTACGAGAGAATTTACAGAACTTTTCAAAAAGGAGGAATTGCAAATGAACGAGAAATCGTGTGCACCGACTTGCAGAGCGGGAAATTGGGACAGCATCGACTGGAACAAGGCTCGTGCTTATGTTAAAAAGCTGCAAATGCGTATCGTAAAGGCTCAACAAGAAGGTCATTACAGCAAAGTGAAAACGCTGCAATGGCTGTTAACTCACTCGTTTTACGCCAAAGCCTTGGCAGTGAAGCGGGTAACAAGCAATCGTGGTAAAAATACGGCTGGAGTTGACCATGAATTGTGGCTAACTCCTGAGGCAAAATTCAAGGCAATCAGTAAACTGAAACGGAGAGGATACCGTCCTCAGCCCCTGAAACGTGTTTATATTCCGAAGAAAAACGGCAAACTGCGGCCTCTGAGCATTCCGACAATGACAGACCGTGCCATGCAGACCCTATACAAGTTTGCATTGGAACCGCTTGCTGAAACCTACGGTGACCTCAACTCCTACGGATTCCGAATCGGAAGAAGCACACACGATGCAATCGAGCAGTGTTTCACCGACCTGAACAAGGGCAAGTCTCCTCAGTGGATTCTTGAAGGTGACATCAAGGGATGCTTCGACCACATCAGCCATGAATGGCTCATGGAGAATATCCCGATGGATACGCAGGTTTTACAGAAGTGGTTAAAGTGTGGATACGTTGATACAAAGCAACTTTTCCCCACTGAGGAAGGCACACCGCAAGGTGGAGCCATCTCGCCTACTCTGATGAATATGACGCTGGATGGACTGGAACGGCTCTTAAAGGAACGACTGCCGACCCGCAAAAAGGTCAATGGTAAAACTCATTTTAATAAGATGAACTTCGTGCGCTATGCTGACGACTTTATCGTAACCGGAGAAAGCCCGGAATTTCTGCGTGAAGAAGTGCTCCCTATTATCAGAGATTTCATGACGGAACGTGGGTTGCAGTTATCTGAAGAAAAGACGGTCATCACTCACGTTGATGATGGATTTGACTTCTTGGGCAAGAACATCCGTAAGTATAACGGAAAACTTCTAATCAAGCCCTCGAAGCAGTCGGTCGGCTCTCTGCTGAAAAAGGTGCGTGAAATCGTCAAGAGCAACAAATCGGCAAAGCAGGATTCCCTGATTCGCCAGCTCAACCCGGTTATCCGTGGATGGGTCAATAACCAGCGATCTGTTGTATCCGCTGAAACATTCAGCAAAATCGACTATCAGATTTACAATTGTCTTTGGCAGTGGGCAAAGCGCAGGCATAAGAACAAAGGCAGACGGTGGATAGCAGCGAAATACTGGCATCGCATCGGAACCCGAAACTGGACTTTTGCCGCAGAGGAACGCACCAAGAAGAACGGTGAGCAATCCTACTTTGCTCTTGAATATGCAACGGACACCAAAATCATCCGCTTTAAGAAAATCGTCTCTAACGCAAATCCCTTCGATGAGCGATGGAGCGGTTATTATGAAGAGCGCGATGGTGAGAAAATGTTGAACAGCACTAACGGACGCGAAAAACTCCTGAAAGTATGGAGAAATCAACACCGCTGTTGCCCGGTATGCAATGAGCCTATTACCTCGGAAACGAGTTTCAAGGTTCATAAGGTGTTCCGAAGCGGGAAGTCGCCATGGCTGGAAATGGTGCATCCCGAATGCCATGCCGTATTGCACAAAAACGATTCTTGTTTTGTTGAGCCGGGTTCCCTGATGGGAGCTTTATGAAAGGCTTGAGCCGTATGAGGGGAAACTCTCACGTACGGTTCTTAGGGGAGGGGCTGGCAGTAATGCCATCCTCTTACCCGATCAGACACTGGAAAATAAACAGCGATTTATCTCGCAGATTATGACCAGCAAATCCCCGGTGCGTTCCTGCGATGATGTGGATGAGCAGGCGCTCTCTTACGCCGAAGTCAAGGCGCTGTGTGCCGGAAACCCGCTGATTAAGGAAAAGATGGACCTTGATGTGCAGGTGGCTAAGCTGAAAGTTCTGAAAGCTGACCATCAGAGCCAGAAATATCGTCTGGAAGACAAATTGCTGACGCAGTTCCCGGCAGATATTCAGCAGCAGAGAGCGCATATTTCCGCACTGAAAACCGATGCGGAAACAGCTGCGGCCCATCCGCAGGACAAGGAAAACTTCTGCGGGATGACCATCAAGGGCATGATGTTCGATGACAAAAAGACTGCCGGTGAACGGTTGATTCTGGCGGCAAAAGAACTTCCCGACACAGAGCCTGTTGTGCTGGGCGAGTACCGCGGCTTTGAGCTTTCGGTGCGCTATGAGTCGGTCCGAAACGAGCAGCAGGCGGTGCTGAAAGGCAAGGCGATTTATCCGGTGGCACTTGGTGCCGACCCGCACGGCAATATCACCCGACTGGACAACCTGCTGGCCGGTTTTGATGAGCGCATTGCCAATGCAGAAAACTGACTGGAGAATCTGCTGCAGCAACAGACGGCAGCGCAGGCAGAAGTGGAAAAGCCCTTTCCGCAGGAAGAAGAACTGGCACAAAAATCTGCACGGCTGGCTGAACTGAATGCACAGCTGGGTGTGGACGAAAAACATCACGAGCCGGAGATGGAAGAAACGCCGGATGAGGAATCTGCGCGCCCTTCCGTGCTGGCCGCCCTGAACGAAAAGTCGGATAAGGAGGAACCGGTCAAGCCGTTCCGCAGCTACTCGGACCGGGATGGTGATGCCCGATGAGAGAAAAGAGGGACGAGATTTTGATCCTGCGCATCACAAAAACCGAAAAGAATCGGATTTACGAAAAGATGTATGGCATGGGCATCCGCAGTCTGAGTGCGTATATCCGCAAAATGGCATTGGATGGTTATTGTCTGAACCTTGACCTGCCGCAGCTGCGCCGGATGTCGTACCTGCTTCAGAATTGCAGCAACAATCTGAATCAGGTGGCAAAACGTGTGAATGAAAGCAATCAGCTTTATGCTGCAGACATTGAAGATTTGCGGCATCGGCTGGACGAGCTGATTGGCATCGGAAAACAGATTCTTTCCAAACTGTCTGAACTTTAACTTTTTTCCGCAGAGGGGAGCTGCGGATTACATATCGATTGACATCCTTGCAATGGATGCGGAGATACCTTTATAATAAGGGCGAAAGGCAGGTGCTCGATATGAGGTTCATTTTTAAGATGGTCATTCTTCCGTTTTCGCTGCTTACGGCTTTCCTTGCGCTGATGCTGAAATTGACATTGAATCTGTCGGCATTTGTGCTTGCGCTGCCGATGCTGTATATTTTTGGCTGCGGACTTTATACTCTTTATTGTAGGGAATGGACGCAGTTCCTGATCCTTTTTGTGGCAGAGTTCGGGTGCTTTTTGCTCATCGTGGCAGGAACGGCGATTGTGGAAGCCGTCGAGCGATTCAGCGAATGGCTTACGGAACTGTAATGGAGAAAACGATGGATAAAGATAAAATGCTGGATTATTTCAATGACCGTGAGGCAACGCTTTTTCGGGATGAATTGGGAAGCAATGCACGGTATCATGAGCTCCTGCGGAAAAAACTGGCAGCGGAAGACGCACACCGGAAAATGGTGGGCGAAGCAGCATGGAAGCAGTATCTTCAGCTGGATGAGCTCTGCAATGAGCTGGAAAGCGTACGATATCAGGCAATGTATCTGGCCGGTGCCGCTGATTTTGAAAAGTTGTTCCGTCAATCCTGATGGATGATGTGCCGCCTTCGGGCGGCTTTTTCTTTATGGGGGTGGTTTGAGGTGGCAGCAACACGGCTGATTGCGCTGCATAAAAACAAGGAAAAGTCTGTTGCGGCTTGCTTGAAAAGCCGCACGGACTATGCACAAAACCCGGATAAAACGGAGCAGGGGCAACTTGTAAGCAGTTATAAATGCAGCCCCTTGACTGTAGATGAAGAATTTATGCTGTCCAAGCGGCAGTACGACCTTGTGAACGGACGCAGGCAGAAAAGTGATGTGATTGCATATCAGATTCGGCAGTCCTTCAAACCCGGAGAAATCACCGCTGAAGAAGCCAACAAAGTAGGTTATGAGTTAGCGATGCGCTTTACAAAAGGCAAGTATGCTTTTCTGGTTGCTACGCACACCGACCGGGAGCATATTCACAATCACATTATCTATAACTCTACGGCTCTGGACTGCAGCCGTAAATTCCGGGACTTTTTGCTGTCGGGGTTGGCCGTGCAGCGGCTGAGTGACCTGATTTGCTTAGAGCACCAGTTGTCCGTCATTGAGAAGAAACCCTACCGGGAGCGGCAGAAGCGTGTACTTTACCCGCCAAAAGAAAGCAACCGCGATCAATTGTGCGATGTGATTGACAGCATCCTTGCGGACAAGCCGGACAGTTACGAAGAATTTTTGAAAAAACTGGAACAGCAGGGATATGAGGTCAAGCGCGGAAAATTCACATCGGTGAAAGGTGTACGGCAAAAACGATTCATCCGGTTTCGGACTTTGGGGGCGGGATACAGTGAGGAAGAATTGAAAGCGGTCCTCGCCGGAGAAGCAGAGCATTGCCCGCGGAAAAAACATCCGGTGCAGGAACAGAAATTTCAGATGTTGGTGGATATTCAGGCAAAATTGGCTGAAGGAAAGGGAGACGGCTATGCGCGTTGGGCGAAGCGGTACAACCTGAAGGAGATGTCCAAGACGCTGATTTTTCTGCAGGAAAACAAAATCGGGAGCATGGATGAAATGGAAGAACAGGTGCGTGCTGCAACGATGCGCTATCACGAACTGGGCGACTCCATCAAAGCTGCGGAAGCGCGGATGGCAGAAATTGCGGTAATGAAAACGCACATTATCAACTATGCCAAAACAAGGTCCATCTATGAGGCCTATCGGAAAGCAGGATACAGCAAGCGATTCTTGGAAGCAAATCGGGAGAGCATTGCGTTGCACAAGGCAGCCAAAGCGGCTTTCGATGAGGCTGGGCTGAAAAAGCTGCCGAAGGTCAAGGAGTTGGACGCAGAGTTCGCAGAACTGCTGACTAAGAAGAAAGCAGCCTATCCAGACTATCGCAAAGCACGGGACGAGATGCAACAATTGATGAAAGCACAGAAAAATGTGGAGTTGTTTTTTGCGGAGGACAAGAGCAATCTCCGACCGCAGCATACCCGATAAACGAATACCGTCGAGGAGCTTTCCTACTTGGGAAGCGTCCTCGGCGGCTTTTTTAGTTTATATAGCAGCGGTCCTGTTTTATAAGCCAATCTTCACACAGCCGCTGGGCTTCGTCCTTTGTGCAGCAGGTGCAGTTGAAAAGTTTGCCACGGATGGAACAGTAAGTGTAGTGTACCTTCGGGACTCCATTGGCATCTCGAAAATCAACGCAGCGTTCCTCACCGGGCAGCAGATAGATCGTATCCACGTTCAGCAGCTCCTTTTACCTTGATTGGAGTGACTGGAGTGATTCGAGTACAATGGGAGTTGGAAGAGGCAGTTGCATTGTTTGATGTGTATTTCAAAAATGGTGCATCACTATCGATTCCGGAAGAAAAGCTGTCAGAAATATCGAAAGCATATCATAACCGAGCAAACCAGCTTGGTCTTGTTGTAGATGAAAAATTTAGAAATCTTAATGGTCTAAAAATGCAAATTGGCTGCATTCACTATGTTGTAACACAGGGAAAGAGTGGTTTGTCTGGAGCGAGCAGTCTTTTTTACAAGACGTATGAACTGTTCAGAAATGAACCGGCTCGTTTCCGGAAAATAGCAGATGACTTTCATGAGAAATATTATGAATGAGTAGAAAAGATCGTTTCTGGGAAATCAACAGAAATAGATGGCATTATTTGTAACACTGTCAATTGAAGTAAGGTGTATGAACTGATATAATGATTTTTATAGAATGTGTTGAGGGTGAATAAAATACACTGATTCGTAGAAACAACATCCGAAGATAATGAAAGTTTGTTAGGAGAATGCACTGTGGCTAAAATGATCGATGATAAGCCATCTTTTCATGGCGAAGCAAAAACCTGGGAAAGCTTTCAAAAACTTCTGCCAATGGAGGCGATTGTCTACAACAATCGCGAAATCAATGGCCGTGAGTTTGACTTCTGCATTCTGTGGGAGGGCATGGGCATCTTTGTGGTTGAAGTAAAAGGGTGGTTGGCAGACAAGGTGACGGTACTTGGCGTAGACAACATCCTCGTGGACGGATATGATCAACCGCAGAAATCTCCCAAAAAACAGGCTCGTGCTTACCGGTTTGAATTGCTTAACAAGATTGTACGGAAATACAATGTCAGCCCGATTGTAATGGATCTGGTGTGCTATCCGTTTATTAGCCGACAGGAGTACCATGAACAGCATTTGGATATTGTTTCGGAGAACGATTTCACACTTTGCAAGGAAGATTTGGAAAATGCAGACATGCTGACCGCAAAATTCTGCGCTGCGTACAACACGGCAAGATTTATTCCTCATGCAGAACTGACGAGAGAGCTTGTCGGAAAACTTCGCTGCGCATGGGAACCAGCTTACGTCGAAGAATATATGCAGGTGAACAAGGAAGAAAAACAACACTACTCTGTCCTTTCTATCCTACTGGCTGATACTTCGCAAAGAACATTAGAATGGATCGTTTCAGATTATTTTACTGGGACAAAAAGAATTGTTTTTGTCGAAGACGGGCAACAATTTGAAACATTGAAAAATCTTTTTGATGCTATGTTCAAAAAGAAAAACATTCAACCCGACAGGAATACGCTGTCGATTGGATATACAGAAGGCCTACCAAGTGATGCGCATAGTTTGAAGACATTCCAGTTGGAGGTTTATTGGGTTCCGGAACTCAAATCTGTCAGCAAGAAGGAAATCGAAATTGAAGAGGGCGAGTATACGGAAGAGGAGGCACTCGTTCTAAAGGAGCTTTCTGAAAAAACATCATTTAATTTCCAACAATATCGGGTAGAACATGCACCAGTCGAAAAGAACACGTTGGTAGAAGCAGGTGCAGGAACCGGAAAAACTTATTCGATGGTATCCCGTGTGGCTTTTCTATGTGGAAAAAAGCTGGAACCAATTTCTGATTTGGCAGAAGAAATTGCGATGGTGACGTTTACGAACGATGCAGCTGTGAATATGAAGAAAAGACTGAAACAGCTGTTTGTAAATTATTTTGTGTTGACGGGTAAACAGGAATACCTCAAATTTGTGGACGATGCCGACCGTGCGAATATTTCGACAATTCATCGGTATTCTATAGAACTGCTGCGGAATATGCCACTGTACACAGGGCTTGGAACGGATTTTAAAATAACTTCAAACGAATACCAGCGGGGAAAAATCTACGATAAATATATGAATCTCTTTCTTGAAAAACAAAAAGAGGAAAATGAAAATTTTGTTAATGAGATTGCAGTTGCCGTTTACGATTTAAAGAAAAAGCTGATGAATGTTGCTGACCGTCTTCAGGATAAAAGTGTCGACCTTGCGCAAATCAGAAAATCTGAGCTGGGCGTGCCGACGGAACGGACAGTCCCATTTTTCAACGATTTGATCGAACAGGTTCTCATTCCAGCAGAAACGGAATACGCTGCGATGCTGCATAAGGCAAACGGCATGGACTTAAAAGAGTGTATTGTGATGCTGAACCGCGTTCTTGAACAGCTGACAGGACGGATTCGCTTTTTAAAGACACGGTACCTTTTTGTAGATGAGTTTCAAGATACGGATGATAAACAGATTCAGACGTTCCAGAGACTTCAGAAAGCGATGCCGGAAAAATGCCGATTTTTTGTGGTAGGCGATTTGAAACAAAGCATTTACCGATTCCGTGGCGCAAAGCTCAGTGCATTTGAACAGCTGAAAGCAAATAGTATGTTTGATTGGTGCATTGAACATCTGACGATCAATTATCGGACAGATGGAAGGCTGCTGAGATTATATGAGCCACTGTTAAGTAAAATGGGAAACGAGGGTTTTCTGCCCTACCAGCCGGAACTTGACTGTCTAACGAGTGATGTTCAGACGGGTGCAAAAGATACAGAACTTTTCATGGAAATTCCATGTCACGGTAAGGATCAAGACCGATTCTTTGCTTTATGCGTGGATACTATTCTTGCACAGAAGCAGAGAATAGAAGAACTAATGAAACAACATAGGATGACATCAGAGGAGCGCACAATTGCAGTTCTTGTCCGAAAAAATTGGCAAGTGAATAAAATTGTGTCTGCTGCCAAGGAAAAAGGAATTGATGTGGAGGTGCAATCTGGAGGCGATCTTTTTCAGAGAGATTCAACAATGGACCTGTATCGGTTGGTTCTTGCATTGAATAACTGTAGGGATTCTGTTTGCCTTGTGAATTTACTGGAATCTCACTTTTCGGATATGCAGCTAGATTATCAAAACCTTCGAGGACTGCAGGACGACCAACGGGCAGATGCTTTGCAGGCGGCACTGAACCATCTGTTCTCCGAGCGGATGGGAAAAACCTGGGAGAGCGTTGTGAATGAAATTCATGCAAGGCCGGTTCTCTATGTACTGAAAAAGATTTATGACGCATTTCAGCCATGGAAGACGTATCAGGATCAGGATGAACAGCGTGCGTATGTGGCCAACTATGAATACCTGATGGAACTGCTGGTTCGCAATTTCCGTGTAGACACACTTACCCTGAATCAGATTGCAGAATATCTGCGTGTCAATATTGTTACGAGGCAGGAACGATTGGCAAGGGAAGATTCTATTGAAAATGCAGGCGTTAGAATCTTGTGTACAACAGTTCATAAGTCGAAGGGTCTGGAATACGGAACCGTGATTCTTCCATACACTGGAGAGGAAATCGGCGACATCAGGATGATCAAGTTGGATGCAAGCTATTCGGAGTCAAAACTCGCATATAGAGTTTTGTTTGAAAATCAGCTTCGTGAACAAAATTCTAATTATGATCCTCGCAATGAGGTCGATGAACAAATTGCGGAGGAGACGCGTGTTTTGTATGTTGCATTAACACGTGCGATTCGAAACTGTATCTGGATGAAAGATCTTGACAGCTGCGCAGCAATAAGCTGGGGGTCCTTACTGGAGGGATAAAATGTCAATTAAAATCTATACATATCAGGATCCGTATAGGCTGAATGCAGAACCGTTTTGGAAAGAGATTACAAACTGCCCATATTTCTGCGTTTCTCAGACGCTTGTCAATGGACTGAAAGGTCTATATAGGGCGGACTTTCAGCAGGGGCGAGTTACAACGGTTAAGAACCTCACGGATTCGATTTTTGAACAGTGGGAGAGCACAGAGTGTATCATAAAACAACATGCAGATTTGGATAATCTGGTCAAAGCTGGTGCGTTGGCGGTTTTGAAAGAACCGATGCAGCACAATCTTGCCGATGTTCTGAGCTTTAATCGTGAAAATATATTCCAGAGCATTCGGGTTATGGCAGAATTGAATATCAATCTGGATGAGATTCGGATGGAGGAGCTGACACAGGAACAGGGGCTTGTCGTCACTCTTTATAAAAGGCTGATGGCATCGGAAAAGCATACGGATTTTGTACTGGAAACGGATTTTGGGCCAGAAGAACTGGATGCAGCGCTGGTGCGTGCAATGCAAAAAGCAAAGGATGGGTTTGATGCGTCTTCGCTGCAGAAAGACCGGTTAGTGATCCATGGAGTACATCAGTTTACTCCGATTATGTTGCGTGCGATTGAAACGATTGCACGGTATAAAGAAGTGATTCTGCTGTTTCCCTATCAGCAACAATATAAGAATGTATATCAGACTTGGGTTAATATTTATTCTGCATTTGATAGTCAGTCGCAGAATTTTGGAGGGATGGATCGGGGCTTGGTATGGGCAGATGCCTCCAGAAATTCGGCAAATATCCTTGCAGACCGGATTGGTAGACTGATGGAGGGCAGGCTGGAAAGCTTGTCACCGACCTCGTTTGATGTAATTGAATTCGATAATGTTACAGAGTTTGCAGACTATGCGGCGAATATATTTGAACGCGCTGTACAGAAGAATCCGTCGAGCCCGATGAGCGGAATGTCAGAGCAAATTTATGCGGCAGACAGCTCTGTGAATAATATTCTAAAGGTTTATTTTCCGGAACAATTTGGAGAACGAAAATTTCTTGACTATCCACTTGGCCATTTTTTTCTTGCAATTGCAAACATGTGGGATGCAAAGAAGGATGAAATGGTCGTTGCAAATCTCGATGACATGAAGGAGTGCCTCAATGCGGGAATTCTTGAAGAGGAATATACAGGACAACTCTATTCCATCTTTAAAAGGGCAGAACCGGCATTTGATGGGTGCAGGTCAGTTGAAGAATTGCTGAAACGGTTAGACCGCATAGAGCGAAATATAAAACGATCCTATCAGCCTGAAACACAGGAGATCTTGAGCCACGTTTCGTATTATGCTCTTTCAAATAAAGAGCGAACGATTCTCAGAAATGCACTGAAGGAATTGGAAGAACTTGCTAGTTACTTTTACGAGGACTTTGAAAATAAACCGCATAATTTTAAAGATTTCTATAAGCGGTTGAAACGGTATCTGCAGGAGGAGATTATCGACGCAAAGCAGCTAAATGATGATTTTTTAGATATTGTACATCGTGTTCTGGAAAGATTGAATGAGGTTGAGGATATTGATGCGTCGGCATCATTTGAATGTCTGAAATCTACGATGTCGGTTTATTTGACTCAGGAAGCGCGCCCTGAGAAAAGTGCGCACTGGATTGTCCGAAATTTTGAGCAGATTGATGGTGATATTCTGAGATCAAAGCTTGATGCTGCCGGAGAAAAATGCTATCATTTTGCCTGCCTTTCTGATGCAGATCTCAATACAGTAAAAGTACCGGAATTTCCATGGCCATTGGATGAGGCTTTTTTCGAAGTCGCACAAAATCCTGTGGACTGGAAATATCAAGTCTATGTCAACGCACGCAGAGAACAAAAAAATTTCAGACGGTACGCGCTCTTGTATGGATTGGAGTTCAACAGATGTAATTTTAAATTGAGCTATGTGAGGCAGGACCGCGAGAAGGATCAGGAACTGTATTATGTTCTTAAACTCCTAGGAGCGCATATTGTGCCTTATCGTGAAATGAGGATCGGAGAGCAGCTTGCGCCGGTTTCACATTTTACTCTGCAAGGTGCAGTTGGTGGAAATTATAATGAGTTTGATTACAGTCGTTATAAGATATGTAAGTACCGTTTTTTATTGGAAACGATTATAGAAGGCGATACTATTTATAAAGATCCATTCTTATTGACTAAATATCTGGAGGTTCTGCTTGAAAACAATGTGCGGGAGCGTTGCGCAGGCTATCCTGCCAGCGAAACACTCCTTCAGGAAGCAATTGATGAGTCGTATGCAGAATTGAAGAAATATTTTCCCTTTGTCCTGACAGCAAATCAAATTGATGTAGTCTGGAATATCCGCAGACGACTCCTTGGAATAAAGACAAAAAGCTTTCCTCAGTTAACAAGCGCGGACCGACGAGAAATGATGCTGCGAGAACTCTTTATTTTCAAACAGCTGAAGAATCAGCAGTTGGATCGTGGAAATGTTTTGCAGGGGAAATTTGACATGCCATCAATAGATCACATGAAGCAAACGCTATCTGTCGAGGCTTTGCGACAGGTGAAATTTGAAAAATCACCGGATGTATGGTGTCAATACTGCTCGAACAGGGATGTTTGTGCAGCATGCTATGCCACCGCAAAATTGTGAGACGGGGAAATTTTTATGCTTGAAAAAAGAATGTATGTGCGCTTTCCGGCGGATGCGGAAAGTATTTCCGATCCACGTGTTTTTATGTGCGGTCAAATTGCGGAAATTGACGAGTTTAAAAAGACTGTTACAATAAAGATCCATGATCCGTTTGAGTATCTGCAGTTCTTTGAAAATTACCCTAAAAACAAAGTGGAGCTTCCGATTCAAGCGGTAGATCATTGTGGAATGTTTATAGGATCTGACGTGATGGTGCATGGAAAAATCTGCACTGTGCGCACTCGACAGAAAGACCAAGAGGGCTATTTTGCTTATTATGTACAAGATAAAAAAAGCAAAGATGTTTTCGAGGTTTCTGAAAAGGAAATCGTAGCAGCGTTCAATAATGGGCATGTGGACCCGTCTGTGCAGCTTGCTCGATACGAATTTCAAAATCCGTGCTGGTACTTGGGGCATTCTGTTGTTTCCAGAAGCATGAACATCCTGAATAATTCAATCAATGGATTCAAAGAACTGGCGGGTTCAAAAATTTATCTTCTTCCCCATCAGGTTAATACAATTATGCGCTGTCTTCAGGAGAAACCGTGTCGATTTATGCTGGCGGATGAAGTCGGCATGGGAAAAACCGTTGAGGCGATCTCGATCTTAAAGATCTATATGCAGGATAAGGCATGCGTAAAGGCACTGATTGTGGTTCCGAAGACATTGAAAGCACAGTGGGAAAAGGAACTCCTTTTAAAATTCAACCTTTCTACGGGAACCGGGAAAAATTATAGCAGTATTGCGATTAAGTCAGTGCAGGAATTGGATTCGATGGATCTGAACAGAAACTGGGACTTTGTAATTGTAGATGAAGTACACCGTTGTTTGTCAGACAAAATTGTATATGAACAACTTCATCGACTGAGCCGGAAAGCTCAGAATGTACTGCTGCTGAGTGCAACACCGGTACAACAGCGAAAAGGAGAATACCTTGCTCTCCTACGTCTTCTTCAGCCAGAGAAGTATGACAACTATACGGATGAACGGTTTAGCCAACTGATCGATAAACAAAGTAAGATTGTTCAGAAAACAGCACTGATTCTGGATGATATGGTTGATTACCAGGAAGAAATTTCAGCAGCCCAGAATGAGCAGACAGATCCGCATGAATCAGACGAATGCCGAGATTTGTTTGATGAGATTGTAGAGGATCTGCAGGAGGTTTGCAATGCGCTTGGAGACGAAAAGCTATCCAAGCTTCTGAAAACGATTGATTTCTCTTCGGGCGATCTTGGTGTGTATGACATTAAAGTGGTTGTGTCGTATATTTGTGCTAGCTATCAGATTGAGAGCAATATTATCCGAAATCGTAGAAGAATTTTGGAAATGGCAGAGGATGGGCAACGCCTAATGCCGACGCGTGAGCTGAAAACAGTACCGTACAGTCTGGATCGTGATAAAAATATATATGAGACACTTTGTTACCAAGAAATTTCAGACTGGCTGGAAAATAATGGAAAAGATGCGGATGTGGAAAACGGCGTCCGTTTATTGTTGAGCTCGTTTTTTAGTTCACCGTGGGCTTTTTCGGCAACAATTTCTTCTGTGAAAAAGGAGATGAGCTCTTTTCCGGAGGAATTGGAAGAATATGTGAGAAATTGGATTAAATTTGAAGATCACATCGTAAAAGATATTGCGGATATTTTGGATGATCCGGATTCCTATGAGGCAGAATACTCTACACGGCTAGTTACAATACTCGATCTTCTATATGATGAGTTATATGATCAAAAGATCGTTTTGTTTACCAATTTTGCAGAAACATTTTTGGCTTACCGTATTGCTTTGCAAAAAGTTTTTCAGCCGGATGAGATTGCTTTTTTTGGAGCAGGAATGTCCCCGATGGAGATTGAATTGAATTCGTATCGTTTTCAAAATGATAAAAACTGTCGGATTATGCTTTGTGACTACACAGGTGGTGAAGGTCGCAATTTTCAGTGTGCGGACTATATTGTGCATATTGATTTACCATGGGATGCGAGCACAATTGAGCAAAGAATCGGAAGATTGGATCGATTAGAGCGTGATCCATCTCGACCGGTAGTACATTCGGTTTTGGTTTATGCACAGGATACCTTTGAGGAAGCTCTTTATCGTTTCTGGAATGAAGGACTGAAAATTTTCACACAGTCACTCAGCGGTATGGAAATCATCATGCGGGACGTTGATCGGGAAATCGTTTCGGCGGTAAAAGAGAATTTTAAATATGGTTTATTTGACCGAATTCCTCAGATTGTGGAGCTGGCAAAATCTATGCGCTCTGCGGTACAAAAAGAACAGAATTATGATGCGGCTGCCTTCGTTTTCCGACCGATGTATACAGAACTGAAGCGGCTGGTTAATTATTATGCTCAAAATGAAAATGAGCTTTTTGCGAGTGCAATGACAAATTGGGCAAGTCTTGCCGGCTTTAAGGGATTTAGAAGCGATGAAGATCTTGTAACCTACACGGCAGAATCCTTCTCGCTTAAAGCGGCATTTAATTCACAGCTCATCCCGCCACGCTGGAATGATTACCTTATGGAAGAGCAAAATAAGTTTGTGACGAGCGTGCAGGACGAGTATGACCGCAACCATCAGACAAAAAATCCGAGCCGTGCAATTCGTGGTACTTTTACGCGAAAACGGGCAATTGAAAATGACTATATTCATTTCTTTGCGCCGGGCGATGATGTTTTTGACTGTATTGTAAATAATGCGATTCTCTCATGCAAGGGATGCTCTAGTGCCTTTGCGATCGAATCGAATTTGAATTGGAAGGGATTTGTTTTTGTGTTTGCACCGACGCCAAACGAGTCGTATTTGCTGGAAAATGGTGTGTCGGTTCATACGCTGAGTGCATATCGAAATTACTTGATGTCAGAGCAGGTTATAATTCCATACAGCATAGAAAACCCAGAGGAGTATACAGATGGGCAAATTGTACAGGAATATTTAAAACAATTGGGAGCCAACATTCTAAAGGAAAAAACAGTTCACTTTGGTAAGAGAAGCCGAGAGACAAGCTATCTTAGCAGTACAATTGGTGATATGAAAAATATTGAGTGGTTTCGTGGTACATATTCTGAAGAACGCTGGCGAGAGATGGTTGTTACAGCAAGGAAATCTGCGCATGAAAAAGCATTGGAGCAGATCCGAAAACGTTCTAATATTCGTGGAGCACGAGAAGAAATGGAACGTGTTCTTTCGGCGAGGGAAGCGAGCCAGGTTTATTATGGACAACACGATGACAAAATTTTGGCGTTAAAAGAGGAACAGAAAGTTGTTCTTGAAGCGCTTCGACGTCCCAAGATTTTGTTGGATTCGGTTGCATTTATATGGATGGTGAAAAACTGATATGGATCGTGACACGCTGATTTTTCAAATGGAGAGATACCTAAACGGTGTACAGGACAGTGTAGATGTCGATTGTGACTTTGGAACGTCGGCGGCAGAACGCTTTATACTGAACACAGGCAAGAGACTGAGAAATGCTTGGATTCTATATCGTAGAGAACCTGCGTATAAGGATGATTTCCTTCTGGCTCTGAGAGATTATCTGATTGTGATGGAAACCGATCTTCACCTTCCAGATCATTGTGTACCGGAGTACAATGATTACTCCATTGTAAAAGATATGCAAAAGGGAACCTTTTTTGCAACACTTGAGCTTCCGGAAACAGTTAATCGCAAGTTTGTGGAGAGGGCATTTCTCATAGGAAACAATGCCCCACAGCGCAAAGAAAGTGGTACACGTTACAACCTGCAGTCGGATCCATTTATTTATAAGCTAACCGGCTATTCAGAGTTTAAGTCGATTGAGCAAAAGATTGCCGTTCATGGGGCACTTAGAACGCCGGAGGGCTATACAACACTGGTGTCGCTTCCCACTGGCGGAGGAAAGAGTTTGATCACGCAGACAATTTCCTATCAGGACAACGGACTGACGATTGTCATTGTTCCAACGATTTCACTGGCGATCGATCAGGTTAGAGCTGCAAAAAAGGCGATTTGTTCAGAGCAGGTCGAAAAGGAAGTGTTCTGCTATCACAGCGGAGAAAATCCGACCCCCATTCTCCTGGCAATCCAGCAAAAAACAGCGAGGATGCTTTTTATTTCACCAGAAGCCTTGCTCAACAATAAAAATTTTGTAGAAGGTATTCGAAAGGCCAATGCGGAGCGTTACCTGAAAAATATTGTAATTGATGAAGCACATATTGTTGTAGACTGGGGCAGCCAGTTTCGAGTCGATTATCAATGCCTGGAATCATGGCGTAGACTTCTGCTGCAAAGCAATCCTTCCATTCGAACTTTTTTGCTTTCAGCAACATATGAAAAGCGAAGCATTGATATTTTGAAGAATCTCTTTTCGCAGGGGGGAAAATGGATTGAAGTTCGCTGTGATGCACTTCGCCATGAGCCGCACTATATTCTGATCAATGCAAAGTCGTATACAGACAAAAAGAAAAAGATGCTGGAATTGGTACGAAAACTTCCACATCCGATGATTATTTATGTGGCACGCCCGGAAGACGCAGAAAAAACCAAAGATGTTTTGAAAAATGCAGGTCTGAACAATGTGGAGACATTTACAGGCCTTACAAATGGAAGAAAGCGAGAGGAGCTAATTCAAGGCTGGATCGACGATAAGTTTGAAATAATGGTAGCAACATCTGCGTTTGGTGTAGGTGTGGATAAAAGCGATGTTCGTACGGTACTGCATCTTTATATTCCACCAAATCCAAATGCATATTATCAAGAACTGGGACGTGGCGGTCGAGATGGATTGCCCTGCTTAAGTGTGATGTGTGTTGATCCGGATGACTCGAATATTGCATTTCAACGGATTAACAAAAAAGTGCTCACCTCAAAAAAGATTGTTGGACGTTGGAACAGTATGTATAACAGTGCAACGTCACCTCGAAAAGGAAATTATGCATATATTGATACATCGGTAAAGCCGGAGTACAATATACAAAAAGATGAACTGGAGGATACCCCTGCTTCTGAAGCAGATACAAACTGGAATATTTACGTCCTTCTTCTTCTCCGCAGAAATAATTTGATCCGCATTCAGGAAGTGATCCCACAGGGAGGACTATACACCTTTGTGATTGAAGTTCTTGATGAGCGACTGCTTGATTGCGGACAGGAACAAGAACAGTTAATTGAAACAATACGCCAGAAAGAATGGGACTACTATGAGGGCGCATTAAAAACGATTCAATTGGCCGTTCGCAATTATAAAAAAGTTTGCTGGTCTGAAATGTTTTATGACACGTACGATAAAGTTTCAGAGTACTGTGCAGGATGTGACAAACATATGGAACCTATAAACGGAGACACGTTTGAGTTTGCATTGAAGTCTGCTGTACAGAGCCCGCTAAGACCGTTGTTGGCAGAGCAAACAGCACTCCTTGGGGGTGCAAAAGACGCGATTGTTTATGTACAGGATGAAAATCGTGCGGCACTTGTTGATGCACTTCTAAAAAAGGGATTATCCGTGTTGATTGTAAAAGACCGGCTTGAGAGAATGGACGCATTATCTAATTGTGAGAATGTTTTGATCCTGAATGAGTACACGCTTACAAAACTAGTTCAGAAGAACAACTGGTATTATCTCTCTGGATTGATTGGAGTTTTGTACCAAGGAACGCCAAGTGAGATCTACGAAGAATTGCGTATTGTCAGCAACCGCTTGAGCGGAAGACCGGAAACGGGAATTGTTCACATCATCGCAGAAAATAGACGCTTTGATTGGATGGATAAATCCTTTTCGGATCTGGTAGAGGGCCCAGTGCTTTCGCTTCAAACTATTTTAAATGGTTAAAAGGAGCTTTTCATGTTTCGAGAGAAAATGGTGACGCCGGCAATACCGGAACGCGTATATGTACTGTGCAAAATTGTTGAAAAAGGGCCGATATCCAGCAGTGAGCTAAAGGAAAAAATGGAACCAGCGGAGCTGAATGCTGATACGAGCACGGCTTATTTTCCGGATTACCGGACAGCTGCAGAGGAACTTGGACTGATTATTACATCGGATAATATGATTTCGCTGGCAGTAGATCCGAGTGTCATAGAATCCCGTCAAACGATGCGGAAATATGTCAATGGGGTACTACGAAAATTTTCAGATGGTCTATTTTATCAGGTAACCCATGCATATTACATGCTGGGCGCAGATGCGCTAAAAACAGAAAAAAATCTGTCAAATCTTGGCCCGTTGATGAGTGAACTGACGGGACAGAAAGTTGATGCTATGGATATGCGCGCTTGGCGCTTCTGGGTGTCGTATCTTGGTCTTGGCTATTTGCAGGAAATGTTTATGATTCCAAATGCTGATGTTTTTTTGCAGGATGTAATAGAGCTTGCCGGACTGGAAAAAGGAAAAAAATATTCATTTGGTGAATTTATCAATCGGATATCGCCGTATTGTGGGATCATTATGGATGAAAATTTGAAAAATCGCCGGCTGAGTTATGGAATGTCAAACGGTTTGCGTACATTACACGATGCGGGAATCCTTAAGATGGAGCACTTTTTGGATCAGAAGGACATCTGGACACTGTATCCGTTAAAAGCACACCCAATCCGTGATACGGTAACGAATATTACGATCGGAGGTTAATGATGGATCGAATTATTGCGAGCGAACGCATTGCGAGCGTGATAAAACCGGACTCAATCACGGTCTTACAAGGGGATTTCCTGGCAACCCATGTGGCACTCGACAAGCTGTACCTGTTGGATAAATTCGAGGATACTCCTTCTGAAAAGAAAAATTATTCTGAAGAGGAGGTCTACCAAAAATACATTTGCAATCCGGAAAATCGTCATCAATTTATTGCGGTTTATGGCAAGAGCGGCACAGGCAAATCACATCTGATCCGCTGGTTTGAGACGCGGTTTGAACAGGAAAAACCGGAGAATGAAGTGATCCTGTTCATTCGTCGAAGCGATAATACCCTGAAAGGAACCATTCGGCAGTTGCTAGAAAAGCCGGAAGTACAGGAAATCGCAAATCGTGAGGTTTATGAGCGGCTGGTTCGTGCATCCGCTTCGGTAGATGAAGAAAAACTCAAGGATATGATCTATCACAACTTCATTATCGAGATCGCACACGATGATAGCAGTCATTCTGTGGAGCTTACCAATGTAAAGCGCAAGCGTTTGGAAGCGTTGTTGAATAACGAAGTTATGCATAGCCGCCTGATGGAAAGCAATGGCCCTATTGACCGCATGTATTCCAAGGTGGCAGAAACGACTAAGCTGGTCGATCGAGATACTGTGGCAGAATTCCGAGCGGAAGATTTCTATATCTCGGCAGATTTCTATGAAGAAATGCTTTCAGCCGGAGCAGATCGAAAGTCGGAACAAATGGCACGGGAACTGATGGCGGATGAAAGTGGGCCGGAAGAAGCTGCAAAACTTGCAGCATACCTAAATCAATTTGTAAATGATGTGATTCAGCGTTGCGCCGGAATTGAGCCGGGAGACTTTCGACAGATTTTTCAGGATATTCGAAAAGAGCTTTATCGGCTGGGAAAGAACCTGACGCTGTTTATTGAGGATGTTACTTCGTTTACCGGAGTAGATGATGCACTTCTGGATGCGCTGATTGTGGAGCATACGGGCATGAATGAGGGCGAGCACCTTTGCCGGATCTCGTCTATCGTGGGCACTACGAATGACTACCTGCAGCACAACTTTCGGGATAACCACAAGGATCGCATTACCAAGTGCGTATATATTCCAACGGATGCCATGAGCGAGGCTGGTCTTTTTGAATTTGTGGGACGATACTTGAATGTAATGTCTCTGCCGGAGTCCGTGGTCTCCGATTGGGCAAAAAATCAGGCGCGGCCAGAAGATTATCCTGTGCACGAGGTTAAAGAGGGGGCGGCATGGGAATTTGTTGAGATTGCAGACGGAAAGAAATTGTGCCTGTATCCGTTTACAAAAAATAGCATCCGGTATCTTTATAACGAAGATTTAAGAAAAGGCCATCAAACACCACGATATATTATCCGAGATCTGATTGAACCAGTTGTTACGGATATCCTGAACAATCCAATGGCTTTTCCGAGTAAAAAGTACACGGGTGTGGCAAATGAAACTCTTCTTGCTAACGTTGATGGGCAAATTACAGATAAAACACAAGAAAACCGACTGATTGCATTCTTATGTATCTGGGGCAATGGCCAACCGGATCAGTATACGGAAGACGGAGTTACCTATATTTCTGGAATTAGAAAGGATATTCTGGAAGAATTAAATCTGCCGATAATTTCACTCACGGAAGTTTCAGCACCGCAACGTGAGGTGGCAACAGTAGTAGAATCAAAAAAAAGTACGGTTGTTTTGCCGGAGAGGAAAGAGCCAGAGGTAGCGACAAGTGTAAATGTGCAGACGCAGGAGAAGGTTGGTGCAGCTACCGATGCCTTGATGCAATGGTCCGGTGGAAAGAAAATTGATGTCTCGGCCAATGTTGGCACTAGCGGTGTTTTGCGTGCGGCTCTGGAGGACATGAATGCTTTTTTGTTTTCCGCCATTGACTGGCAGGCGGAAGGCATCAGCATGGATCATGTCAATAAAGTGAAAAAATCCTCTGTAAAGATTGTTGCGCTTGAAAATCAGACAAAAGGCACGGGACTATACTATATGCCAGCGGATATCGAGTCGGTAATCGTAATTGGTGCATTTGTTCGCTGGAGACAATACGGAAAAAGCAGCTGGAACTATGAGCCAGATGCAGATCGAGATGCGTACTTTGTAACATCGTGGGCACACAAGATCCACAGAACTTTTGTGGAACTTGTACGTGCAGAAACAAAAGATAAAGTGTCCTACATTGATGCTGCAATGATGACTGAAATTTATCGGATGATATTGTGCGGTGAGGTTCAAGGTCAGACGCTGCGGAGCTTTTCCATGCAGACATTATTGGAAAGCTCCTGCAAAAAAGCACCGGGAAATACCAGTCATTCGAGAGAATGGCTGGATTTGGCATCGCTTGTTGCACGTGATGGCGAAACAATGCACGAGACAGTGCGACAATACTTTAATATTGTGCAGGGTGGAGGCGGTTCAATCGTTGTCTTGAATGAGCCTGCTTTTAACGAAAAATTGTCTAGACTTAAGAACAAGAAACTGCAGATTCCAGAAGAAAAATTGAATTTGGAGGATCCGGTAAAGCTGCGTCGGGATGTGTACGCAAAGGCGAAAGACATCATGGATCGTGTGGACAAAGTTGCACAGAAGGAATTGGAAAAAGCATATCTGATTCTTCAAGATATTTATGAGTGCTATGGATGCGATGAAATTGAAGAAGATGACATCAATGACTTTGTGGAAACAACTGGTCAGTTTTATGCGGAAGCTAATAATTCCAGGATTAACATCCAAGCTATAACCCAACAAATTGATGCGATAAAGAAAACAGCCAAGCAGATTGCAAAGGCAATTCGCCTTGTAGAAGATGCACGGGAAGCAACCGATGCGCTTACCATCCTTCTGACGTTTTCTGGCGATCCGATCTCTAGGCTAATTCCGTTTCAGGAACTGCTAAAAAGGGTGAAAAGTACAGCACAGACTGTTCAAACCAAAGTGGCGGAGAGAATGGCAGCATTAGGCGAGACGGATTCGGCGATATCCGCTACTGACCGCTATTATGCGGAAAATGTGGTGATTTCAAAATGGAAGGAATTCTTGGAAAGAGGTGAGGACGATGAATGAAAGCATTTTGGAGCAACTGGACAGTCAAATTAAAGCAATGAGAGAGCTACGGCGCAAAGAGCAGAAAAAAGCAAACGCCGAACAACAGAAAGCAACGGATCAAAAATATAAGACACTTGTCCAACAGGCAGATCAGTATATGAACATCCTGAGTTATATTCAGGAAAATCTGGGATTTGTCTGCTCAGCCGAGTTGGTAGCGGGATTGAGAACCTTCTTTCATAAACTGGAGAGTGCTGTATGTTATGGAGACGCAGAGAAGGAAGCTGTCTCGCAGGCAACGGATATGTTCAAGGGGGTTCAGAACGAAACCAAAAAAGTGTGGGCAAAACACTTTGACGCATTGACGAGGAAAACAAGGGGAACGCTGGAAATTGTCCGATCTATCGACCCGGAAAAGGTGATGAAGTGTTTGAAGCTGATTCAGGATGCCGAGGTTTGGACAATGGAAAAGGAAGTGTTTGAACGTCTGAGACAGGCATTGGATGGAGCTGAGGCGCTTATTCAGGGACTCGGCCTTAATTCGAACATAACGGACTTCCTTTCTAAAATGGCGCATGGACAGGCAACATTGAAAGACCTGAATGAGGACATCATCGCTTGGATTCGAAAAGGAAATTTTGAATATCGGGTCAAGTTGTCCTTCAGGTAAGGCGGAGGGAAAATCATTGACAGAAGCCTACCCCAAAGGTATACTTATTATTCTAGGTAAATAATCAAATGAATACATTGATATTATTTTAACGATTGGGATGTGCTGTTATGAGCGTGATTACGAAGGAAAATATTGATGGTCTTATCACAACCATCCAAAATCTGTATTTGTCTGATGATATTCCATGGATGATTGGATATTCGGGTGGAAAAGACAGTACTGCGACCGTCCAACTCGTGTGGATGGCAATAGAAAGACTTCCTGCCGAAATGCGGAAAAAGCCGATCCATATTATGAACACGGACACGCTTGTGGAATCTCCAATTGTTTCACAGTGGGTGAAAAAGTCTTTGGAGCAGATGAAGGTGGTCGGGAAAGAAAAGGACATGCCTTTTGTTCCTGAACAGCTCACACCAGATTTCAACAATACATTTTGGGTTAACCTTATTGGGCGAGGATATCCTTTTCCGCGAAAAAAGTACCGTTGGTGCACGGATCGTTTGAAAATTCAGCCAGTGAACAATTTCATTCGTAATAAAATTGCAGAACATGGCGAAGTGATCCTTGTTCTCGGAACTCGAAAGCAGGAAAGTGCACGACGGAATCGTACAATGGTGAACCTGGAGAAGAAGCGTGTAAGAGAGTTGCTTAGCCCGAATCCAACGCTTGCAAATGAATTGGTTTTTTCGCCACTGGAAAATTGGTCAGATGATGACGTCTGGGTGTTTTTGATGCAATACAAAAATCCATGGGGATACTCAAACGTGGATTTGTTGACAATGTATCGAGGCGCATCGGCAGATAACGAATGCCCGTTGATGGTCGATAAGAGCCTGCCCTCTTGTGGCAAGAGCCGATTTGGGTGTTGGGTTTGCACTATGGTGGAAAAAGATAAATCCATGGAGGCGATGATTGCAAATGATGAGGAAAAGGAGTGGATGACGCCGTTACTTGAGTTTCGGAATAAATTTGGTGATGAAAATGGTGACCGTGAACGCAGAAGTTTTCGACGCATGAACGGACAAATTCAGGGAAGCCATGGGAAGTTGTTCCATGGACCGTATAAAAAAGAGGTTCGCGAAGAGTGGCTGAGAGACCTGCTCCAAATTCAGAATACAATCAATACAGAGGGGCCGGAAGAATTTCATAATCTTGAATTGATCCGTATGGAGGAGCTGCGTGCCATCCGGAAAATTTGGGTTATGGAAAAGCATGAGTTTGATGATGCTGTTCCGCGCATTTATAAAGAGGTATTTGGTAAGCCTTTTTCGGATCCGGAGTGGATTTATTCGGAAAACTTTGGAAAAGAAGAATGGGATGTTCTAAAAGATGTATGCGATCGAGTCTGTGAAGATGAAGTTCTCACATTTGAAATGATGTATAGCCTGATTGATATTGAAAACACGGCATCAGGACTCAATGATAGAAAGGGAATCACGGACCGTTTGGAGGCTGTAATCAGAAAGAGCTTCTATAAAGATGAGGAAGACGCAACGCGCTATTATTCGTCTCGTATGCGCCGAAAAAAAGATTTTGGAAGCGATTATGATAATAAATTTCTGGACGATTTGAATGAAGATGCAGCCGAATTTGATGATTGTGAGGATCAGGGCTAAATGGTTATAAAAAAGTTGATTTTAAATAATTTTGGCGTATTTGCTGGAAGAAATGTTTTTGACTTTGTTCACCAGAAACCAATTGTCCTGATCGGCGGCATGAACGGAAGAGGTAAAACTACATTTCTTGAGGCAATTCTGCTGGCGCTGTATGGATCTAATTCAGTTGCATTCAAGGAGAGCAAATATAAGGCATATAGCAGATATCTGGAAGCCCATATGAATCGCAACAGCCTTGACCAAACAGCCTTTATTGAACTGGAATTTTATGAAAACAAAGGGGCGCAGCAAAAATATTCGATCCACAGAGAGTGGAATGCGGATACAAAGCGTGTAACAGAAACGATTGTAGCAAAGGAAAACGATTTATATAGCGACTTCCTGACGAAAAATTGGGCGATGTTCGTTGAAAATCTTCTGCCGAATGCCTTGTCTGGTTTTTATTTTTTTGATGGCGAAAAAATTGCAGATATGGCTGTTGACGAGACGAATGCACAATTGAAGGATTCGATTCGTTCAATGCTTGGAATTGGTGTTCTGGACGTTTTAAGAAATGACATTGGGAAATGCTTGCGTCGTGTGACAAAAGATCTGCAAGGAAACAACTCGGTGAATGAAATCCAGAACATCCGGGCAGAGCGTGAATCCCTTGAAAAACAAGCACAGATGTTCGAGTCGGAGCTTGAAACGCTAACTCAGAAAAAGGAAATCTGCGAAAAAAGGCTGGAGGAACTCCGTCACCGCTATGAAATAAAAGGAGGTGCGGCATCTGAAAGAAGACAGGAGCTTTTACAGCAGCAGGCGGAACTCCATGCTGCATTGGAGCAAAACCAGAATCAGCTGGTGGAGATTGCATCCAATGAACTGCCGTTGGTACTGGTAAACGATTTGATTCTTCAAATCAAGCTCCAGGCTGAGGATGAACATAATGACCTCGTGATGCAACAGGCCTTGGAGCAAATTAATGAGCTGTTGGAGAGTTATTGCGAAAAGCACCCTGAACATGCACAGGAAAGCAAGTCCTTTGTTGAGTATATAAAAGAGCACAGCGGCATGAATGTGAATGACCCAGTTTATCAGGTGTCTGACCATGCTCTCTTTCAGTTGAATACACTGCTGGAAAAGCTTTTGGAGGATAGTAAGAAAGCGGCCAATGAAGTACTCCTGAAAAAGAGAGAACTTAGGAAGCAACTAAATAATGTTGAAAGTTATCTTTTACTGGATATTGACGAATCAACGCTTGAAAAGATCCGAAACCAGATGAAGGAGATCGAAGCGGAAGTGGTTCGGATTGAGGTGCATATCAAGGATGTGCAGCAAAAATCTAGCGAGATAAACGGCAAACTGACAGAAAAAAACGCTGAACTGAGAGATGCAGTGGATATATATTTGAAAAATGCAGAATTTCTGGATGATTCAGAGCGAATGATGAAATATTCGAATCTTGCCTTGAGAATTTTAAATGAGTATTCGGTCGCCCTTCAAAGCCGAAAAGCAAGGGCACTCAGCGAAACGATTACAGCTTGCTACAAAAAGCTGGCAAGTAAGAAGAATTTGATCGAGCGCATTGAAATGGATCCGGAGACATTAGATGTGCACTATTTTGGCGAAGACGGCATGATTGTGGATCAGGGTTCGCTGTCTGCCGGGGAAAAACAGCTGATGGTTATCTCGATTCTTTGGGCGCTAGCAATCTGCTCGAAGAAGAAACTGCCCGTCATTATCGACACACCGCTTTCGAGGTTGGATTCAACCCATAGAGCGGCTCTTGTAACTACTTATTTTCCACAGGCAAGTGAACAAACGATTATCCTTTCTACGGATTCTGAGATTGATCGTCATTATTATGATATGATGCAAGAATATATTGGCGATGAATTTACATTGAATTATAGCGAAGAAACGAAGAGCACAACGATTTCAAGAGGGTATTTTCAAGAAAGATGATTATAAAACAGGTGCGATTGTCGCAACAATCAAAAGAGCAACTTTCTAGGTTGAAAGCTAAAACTGGAATCAAGAATTGGAATATACTCTGTCGGTGGGCGCTTGCTTATTCACTCTCAGAAAAAACGCTTCCGACAGACCTTCCTATAGTAGCGGACAGCAATCTGGAAATGAGCTGGTATACATTTGGTGGCGAGTATTATGAGATCTACGAGGCACTGATCAAGGCATGGTGTCTTCAAATGCATTTGCCGACGGATGACGAGACCGTTTCTAAGTATTTCAGATTGAATCTTGAGCGAGGAATCGCACATCTTTGCGGGACGGGATTCATAAAAAGCACGGACGATTTGATAAGGTTGGCGATTAAGTAGTGATGAGTGTGTATTTGGATTATAATGCATCTGCACCAGTTGACCCACAGGTGCTGGATGTCATGATTGATGTGTATCGAAACCATTTCGGCAACGCAGATAGTCGGACGCATGGATTTGGAGAAGATGCTCGAAATATTGTAGAAACGGCGCGAAAACAGGTTGCATCACTTCTGGGGGTTACCCCCGCAGAGGTTTTTTTCACGAGCGGCGCAACAGAAAGCAACAATATTGCGTTGCAGGGCCTGAGGGCATATGCAGAGACAGCAAAGAAGAAAAAAATAGTAACATCGGCGATCGAACATAAAGCTATTCTTGAAACTGTAAGTGAGTTACAAAAAGAAGGCTTTAAAGCGGCTTTTGTAAAGCCGGACGCTACTGGAAGGGTGCCAGTTCAAAAAATATTAAATGAAGTTACCGAGCATACTTTGGCCGTAAGTTTGATGCATGTAAACAATGAAACCGGTATCATACAACCAGTAGAGCAACTTGGAAATGAACTAGAAAAGAGAAAAGTCTTGTTCCATGTGGATGCCACCCAAAGTTGTGGTAAGCTTGTGGAAGAAATAAAAAAGATGAAATATGATATGCTTTCATTTAGCGCACATAAGTTGGGTGGCCCTCAAGGAATAGGAGTCCTTGTTCTCAGAAAGAAAAATTATAAACTTCCGCCGGTGAAAGCAATTATGTATGGTGGTCCACAGGAACATGGAATCCGTCCGGGGACCGTTCCGGTCGCTTTGGTTGCTGGATGCGGCAAGGCATGCGAGATTGCAGAACTAGAATATATACATAGAGCGGAAAAGTTAAAATTTGTGAAAGATCTGGTCCTTCAAATGCTAGGCGAATCTGGCTTGGATTTTACCATCAATGGAGATCAGAACTATTGCATGAATAACACGCTTAATGTTTGCTTGCACGGTGTTTCATCTGAGGCTTTGATGATTTTAACGAAGCAGTATTGTGGTATTTCAAATGGTTCGGCTTGCACCTCAAAAAGTTATTCACCGAGCTATGTCCTTCTCGCAATGGGAGTGCCTGTTGAACAAATTGAAAACTCTGTCAGAATCAGTTGGGGGGCAGACACCGATCCGGACTTACTGAAAGCAGAGTTCTCAAAAATGCTTTCCATGGCCAAAAAACTTGCACAGTGAGGGCACATGCGCACAAAAATAAGAGACATCCGATTTTTACGTCGGATGTCTGTAAGCACCCAACGAAACACTGTACTTTTCCTGAATCTATCAAAGTGCTAAAATAGTTCCATAGAGAAACATGTATTTTTGAGAGCAGTCTGAAAAATACAAAAACACAGCAAGGAAGCCTCTATGAAAAAAGCATTGGCAGTACGGGAGCAGCAATGGTATCAGACGATCACGGCATGCTGCCTTCTGTGAGTGCTAAATTGATTCGAAGGAAAGTATGTGAGAAGAATTCTGTGTTCTGTTGTGTTCTTGCGGTCGAAATGTTGCAGGATGGCAAGCCTACACTGATTTACGCAATAGTTTGCAAGAAACCTGAAGAAAATTTTGCAAAAGAGAACTTTATGGGACATTACTTCTGCTAAAATGACCTTAGAAGAAACAAAAAGAAACTTCTGAGGAGGACAAAACAATGTCAAACGGTGATTATGGTTACTTCGGCAAAGGCGATACGGGCTATGCCCAGTACATGACGGCGTTCAACCGCAACTTCGGCGGCTCGTCCGGCGGCGGTGGTGGCGGAAACCACAACAACAATGGCGGTGGCGGCGGGGACGGCAGCGGGTGCGGCTGCCTGATCGCTATTGCAGTGGTCGTGGTGCTGATCCTGATCGTCTTGGGTGGCTGAATCAATCCCTGCAGGT
>OGHW01000678.1_pt1 | contig 35599 bp, 59 predicted proteins | sample 1571641 | NCBI WGS metagenome assembly OGHW01 (sample SAMEA2582066, study PRJEB24529) | metagenome | biome: Human gut stool | place: China | collected 2011 | reverse complement strand
CACCTGCGCAGGTGGCAAAGGAAAATGGGCTTGATTTTGAACAGATCAAACAAATGTTCTGATTGCATCGAGGTAGGCGCCCCTCGCTGTAAAATAAATTTTAGGAGATTATACGTATGGACAACATGTCTCTCTCTGACATTGCTGCCGTGACCCGTAATGTCGATGGTGACGGATGGGGTGCCGGTGGCGGCTGGATCATGATTATCCTATTCGCTCTGATCTTTGGCTGGGGCGGGAATGGTTTCGGCAATCGAAACGCCAACGGGAATCCTGTGACAGAGGCTGATCTGTGTAATGCAAACAGTTTCAACGATCTCAAGTCTGCCGTGCGCGGGGTCTCTGGCCAGATCGATGGGATGAACATCGGGCTGACTAAGGGCATCTGTGACCTTGGGTATACTACCCTGGGGAACTTCAACGCACTGGAGCGTCAGCTGTCTGATTGTTGCTGCACCACTCAGCGGGCTTTAGACAGCGTCCGGTTCGACATGGCAAATTATGCTGCGGGAACCAACGCTACCATTAACGCTGTGGGGCAGAAAATCCTGGATAAAATGTGCGCCGATAAGGAAGCTGCATTGAATGCACGTATCCAGCAGCTGGAAATCCAGCAGGCGATGTGCGGCGTAGTCCGGTATCCCATGGCGACTACTTATGCTACTGGCTGCAACCCCTTCTTTGGCGGCTGCTGCAATGGCAATATCTAACCACACATGGGTTAGATGAATCAGGCCCTGTTGGCCGGGTAAGGGCGGGGCATCACCCCGCCCTTTTTATTTTAACTTTTGGAGGTAAATATATTATGAGTTGCGATTCTGGAATTTACACGGTAAACACAGGCGTTTCTGTCCAGGCCGGAGGGATTGTCCCTCTTGGTGCTATTATCCGCCGTTTCGGCTGCGGTGCCCAGCTGAATGGAAATGGTATCACTGTGGATAAGGCCGGATATTATGATGTAGATGTGGCCTTGACTGTTCTCCCAACTGCTGCTGGAGCTATTACAGCCACTCTCATGAAAGATGGTGTGGCTGTCCCAGGTGCTACAGCTACGGGAACTGCGACCGCAGTTGGCAGCGCTGTTCCCCTGGCTTTCGGGGCAATGGTGCGACAGTTCAATAACTGCTCTGGAAGCACCTACACTATTATCTTAAGCGGGGCTGCCACTGTGAGCAATGTGGCTGTATCGGTAGAGAAAATCTGAGGTGCGGATATGTTAGAACGAATCAAGCATATTGTGCAAGACATTGACAGCGAGATCATGGGCGCACAACATTATGCAAAACTGTTTAAGAAATTCCGAGAAAAAGACCCAGATATTTCTCGGATGTATGCTACGATGGCAAAGCAGGAACTATCCCATGCAGATATGCTGATGGAAAGTGCCCGGCGGATTTGCGCTGCTGCTACAGAGTCGGATAATAAGGCAGGGATTCTGGCCATCATGGACATTCAAGAAGATAGAACTGCTCCGTGGATTCTCAAAGTAAAAGGAATGCTGGAGGCAGGATAATTTTCCACAGTTTTTCCACGGCTGTACCAAATTAAACCCAATAAAATCGGAATATTTTCCCAATTATTGGGACTTTATGAAGCGAAAAATATTTCTAAGAAAGCCAAAAAGTCCTTGAAAATCAAGGACTTTTTGGCTTCTTTTTTTGGCACGCCAGGAGGGACTCGAACCCCCAACCCTCAGAACCGGAAGCAGAGAGAACTGCCGTTATATTTCCTTTTATTTCAACGGGTTTACGCTAACATCTCGTTTTTTTCCACAGTATTTTCCACATGTATGGTTTCGCTGATCCCCCCAGAAAAAGTGCTGCTGGACAATATGAACCCCGGAAAATTGAGGTCGGGGAGAACAGAAAACAAAACAATAAAGTCATTCCATGCGCTGGCAGTAGAGCACACTTGAGAGGCTGCCAGCTTTTCTATATTTGCGTGGAGTGTGCCCGGGTCCTTGTGGGTATATATGTTTGCGGTTACAGAGATGTCAGAATGCCCCATGAGCTCCTTTGCAATATTGATGGGGACCCCTGCTTTCTGGAGATCGGTGCAGAAAGTATGGCGAAGACAGTACGGGGTGAGGTCTGGCGCAATCGCGTGCTTTATGATTTGATTCCTCCTAAGTTCTGCTCCCAATTTTATGTCCAGGTCCCGCGCGAAGGAGTTCCAAAGGCGTTGGAGACTTTTGTGATTGTGCCGGTTTCCAGCGCCGGTTTGAAATACAGGGGAATCCGGTTTCCCTTGCATGCGGAGGAGATGATATTTTAGGTCCGCGTGCATCGGGACATCACGGTTTCCTGCCTCTGTTTTTGTTTCTTTGATCCGTTCGGACCCGCTTTCCACGGCCTTATGGACATGGATTTCATTTCGTTCAAAGTCAATATCCGCCCAGTTGAGGGCTACGGTTTCCCCAGGGCGAAGCCCCGCATACAGCATCATTAAGACCCACAGGCCGGATCTGTGGGTGGACGCCAAAGACAAGATGGCAGCCCGTTCCGTTTCTGTGATTGCCCGATGGCTGTTTTTCTGCGTAGCAGGGAGTTTCAAATCTTCCGCCGGGTCAAAGGTGATAATTCTTGTTTTCCTGGCACGAGAAAACATTTCTTTGAGCACCAGACGAATCTTTGACACATGCGAATAAGATCGTCCGGCCTGATCGTTCAGAATCTTTTGCAGATGGATCTCTCTCACGTCACGCAGTTTCATTGCCCCGATAACTGGCTGAATATAATTCCTATATTTCTCATCATACATCTTTAGACTTTTGGGAGTGAGTCCGGCGGCTTTCTTATAGGTTTCTACCCATTCCTTAAACCAATGGTCAACGGTTGTATTGGCGTTTATCACAATTTCTCCGCGTTCTAAAGATACTTTCATTTTTGCAATTTTCTTGTATACTTCTTCGATGGTTTTCCCCTTCACGTCGTATCTTTTCCCGTCCCAAGTAAATGTCTTTCTGACATATTCATATTTTTTGTTGTTTCGAGTATTTTCCATGATATCTCTCCTTTTTTTGCACAGTAATAAAAAGTCAAAACATGTCGTTTTTGTCAATTATGCACACATCTGGCCTTGAGGTATGCCAAAATTTTCCATTATATGGACATGGCGGTTTTTGGAAATTGTTGGTATTCTATAAAAAACAGATTTTCTTCGGTCCGAAAATTAGTCCAGAAATATATCTCCTCTTATTTTGGCACCTTGCAGATCGCAGAACATCTGTTCTATAATGGGGAGGACATAGCATGAAGAATCGCGGTGACCACTCTATCAATAGGCCGGGGGCCTGGACCCATTCAGGACAAGGTGTGGAAGAGGTTTTCTTATATCAGCCACGCCGGGAATACGTTACGAAAAAAAGTATGGAGGGAAATTATATGGAGAAAAAAGAAATTGTCCGGCAGATCCACGTTCGTTTAGAGTTCCTATCCATCAAAAGTCTTAAACTTGTACTTAGTTTCATCAATGGTCTCAGATCCTGATTTTTCAAAGAGCCAGCCCAATGGGGCTGGCTCTTCTGTGTCAATAGGTTTCACCGTACTCTGAAAAAACAGATTCTACCATTCTATGGACATCATACTGTTTTTTCGTCTCATTGATTTTGTATGTGGCTTTCTCTCCCTCATCTGCCAGTGCCCCAGTCCCGTTTGCATTGTCGGTGCGCACTAACTCAAGAGAGAATCCATCGCTTAAAAGTTCTGTCTTGTAAATATCGGAGTGACCGGCATCCCCTGTTTGTTTGTCCATAGGATCACTGTAACGAAGGTTCAAATACTCTCCCTCAAAACTATACTCACCCTTGTAGGCATAGCGGTCTTGGACCTCACAGTAGACATAGAAAGTGTAGTCGGAAAGGAATACGGCATCCCACATGTATTCGCCCTCTTCTCCAAACTCCACAAACTTTTCGCTTTTCGTCAAAACATGCCCATCTGTCTTAGCCATAAATTGGCCCCAGAAGTCCACAGGCTGTTCTCCTGTGCTCAGGCTCACTGTGCTTGTGCTCTGGTCCCAAGCTACATCCAATCCAAGGGCGGAGGCAATCCCTCTGATCGGCAGGTATGTGGTCCCACCGGATAAGAATGGCTCTACGGGACGTCCTTGGGCGTCCTTCGGGGTAACCGTTTGCCCATCAATGGTTACCTTGATGTCCCGATAGTATACCTCCATAAGTTTGTCATAGACTGCTGCGCTGGCCGGGATCACAGCGCCAACGATGAGCGCGCAAAGCAAAAACCCGGCAATAAATCCCTTTGTCTTCCCTTTCATTTCTCTTCCTCATTTCCTTTCTTTCTAATTTCATCTGCAATCTCCAGTATCTTGTCCCCAACGGCTTTCCATCCCTCTGGGGACATCCGGCTCAGACAGAGGATGATCTCGTTTCTATACGGGACATCCTCTTTTAACATGCGCCCAAAGAACTCTGACAGAGCCTCTTCCTCGGATACCTCTTTGTACATAGGCCCCTCTCCGGTTCGCATCCAAGTTTCATTGACGCCAAACTTGTCACAGATATCGACGATTGTTCGCTCACTGGGAGCTCCATAACTTGAGAGCCTTGAAACATGTTGCTGTGATACATTCAATTTGGCTGCAAATGCTGTTTTGGTTAAACCAGATTCTGCAATTACTCTTTGGATTCGGCTATTTATATCGCTCATAGTCGCACCTCCTATTGTGCATTAAAACATATTCTATCTCGCTTGTCAACGAGAAAATACACCTGAGGAGTAAAAAGGCGTTGACACAACGCTTTAAGTGTGATAAATTAAACTTGAGGAGTAAAAGGAGGTGATAGAATGAGACAAAACGAAGGCTCCACGGAGTGGAATGCGCAGGTGGAAGAAAATGACGACTATATCCTGGAATGGAAGCGGCGGAAGCAAAAGCGTAACACCATACCGGATTGGGCGTGGTATATCACATGGGGCATTATGTCCGCAGCTATTATTCTTAATATCATTGGAATTGTAGGACTATTGAAATAATAGCAACAGCAAGGGCCACCAGAGATATTCCAGTTGTTATCCAGTAGCGAATGGATATCTTCCGTTCTATCTTTTCCCGATTAAGATGGTCATATAGAGCCTCTTTCCCCTTTTCTGTGATGCTTATTTTAGTATCCGGGAAAACACCATTACTGTTTTCTATCTCTTTCGGGAGCTCTGCAACTATCCATCCATTCCTTCTTAGGTATGAAATGTTTGAGTATAGCCACGGCCCAGATGAATCCAAAAGCAAGTAAATTTCATCCGGCGTGAGGGGGCCGCGGTTATGAAGTATCTGTAAAACAGTGCTGCTATCTGGTGTCATAGTTATTATACCTCCCTTTTCGCCCATTCTACCACAGGCGGAGGGAGGGGGACAAGAGAGGAGGTGAGCCTATGAACCCACGGGAAACAACCTCTGCAAATTCCATTGCAGAAACCATTGTGGCCGTATTACCGGGTCTCCCTGAAAAGGAACAGGTATATATTTTGGGCTACATGGCCGGGATCGCGGCGGCCCATGCAATCCGCGAAGAAACAACCCGGGCCTCGTAGAACGGGGCCCGGGAAAGGAGGAAATTATGAGTATTTATACAAAAAAGGCTGACATGTACCGGGTGGTGCAAGCCTGTGCGGAACAGATGCCGTTTCCGGTCCCGCTGCCGAAAATCCGTCGGACACACTTCGGGACTACGATTGCAAAAAATCAACACATGTGGTGGCGAGACGGGACCACACTGTATTCTGCCTACCTCATGGAGATTTTGGACGAGACGGTCTTGCGGATGGAAGTTTATGAGGCGGATAAATGTATCGCCGCGGAGTCTATCTGTTTGAAACGAACTGAGGTGACATGATATGCCGAAAGTCAAAATTTGTGACCCCAGCGCACTGGGGAAAGGAAAGTCCAGCACAAAGCCTCAAATGAACACCCGGAAGAAAAAGCAGCTGGAAGATAAGATCATCGAACTCTTTGGCATCTGCCTGACGTTTGCCGAAGTAAAAAAGGTGATCGGTCTCCAGGATTACACCTGCGCCATGAATTGGATCCGGTCAGAGGGGATTGACCCCGTGCTGGTCAATGGGCGGAAACGGTACCTTGCCGCAGACGTGGCCAAGGCGTTGGAGCTGTCCAAGATCCGGGCGGTGTGATATGTCCCAGACCATAAAAAGGGCCCTTGTCGGCGTTGCCGCACCGACAAGGGCTGGTAGAAAAAGAATGGCATTGATGTGCCACCATTAAGATAGCACGTCACCGAAGAAAAAGTCAAGAGGTGGAGTATGAATCTAAGCAAGCAACCTGTTGTAGCCTATGCGTCCCGGCCTTGGCAGGGCAGCTCCCGGGGGAGTTCTTCCCCGGGGGAGTTCTATGGATCAGATACACCGGAAGCCATTGATCTGTGCATGAACTGCACCCGGGAGGATTGTACCTCCAGCTGCTGGGAGATCAAAGAAGTGCTACACCGCACCCGGAGAAAGAATGCGAGGAGGCGGAAAGCATGAGGGAAAATTTGAGAGCAGCCAGGAAGGCGAAGGGGATGACTCAGCAGGCTATGGCGGACAAGCTGGGGATTAGTCTTGTGTACTATCAAAAAATCGAGGCTGGAGAGAGAACAGGGGACTTCTCCATTTGGGATGATTTAGAGGATATCACTGGTATTCATCAACGGATACTCCGAGAGATTGTAAGAAGTCATCTCGCCCGAGGAGATAGTCAGCAGGAACATTGAGAATATCTGTTATTTGAACAAGACACTCAAGTGAAGGAGAACGCTCTGCCTGCTCGTATTTCTGATAAGCATTTAGAGATAGATTCAACATATCAGCCATATTTTGCTGTGTAAACTTGCGTTTCATACGCAACGCCCGCAACCGTTTGTTAAACATAATGCCCTCCTAAAAAATCCTTGACTTTACATACAAAATGTACTATTTTATAGGTGAAGATTCTACATACAGTTTGTATATAAAGTGAAGGAGGGTGCCAGATGAACAAATTCGTATTTATCCAACAAATTAAGACAAGAATCGCATATTTATCCAAACGAGAGTTGATACTTGTTCTTGCGTTTATTCGTGGGCTTCGGTCCTGATGAAGTAGAAAAAGAAAGGAGGGGGCACTATGGCGGTTATCCGAGTGGAAAAACAGAAAAACTACACCGTGATGTCAAACTATCATCTGCAAGACGGGAACCTGAGCCTCAAGGCAAAAGGGCTGCTGTCGATGATGCTGTCCCTGCCCGAGGATTGGATTTATTCTGTGGAGGGCCTGGTCTCCCTCTGCAAGGAAGGACGGGACGCGGTTCGGTCCGCCTTGACGGAGATGGAGGACGCCGGGTACATGGTTCGGGGCCGGGCAAGGGACGAGCAGGGCAAGCTGCGAGAGGCGGAGTATGTGATCTATGAGACCCCTCAAACAGCGCCGGAAACGGGCCCTGATATGCCGGAACCTACCCCGGAAGAACCTACGTCGGAAAACCGTACATTGGAGAATCCGACACTACAAAATACTAAGAGAACAAATTACTTAAAGACTAACCCCCCTATAATCCCCCCACAGGGGGACGGGAGCGTGTCCAGGAAGAAACGGGAGCCCAAGGCTACCCCAGACTGGAAGCCGGAGCGGTTTGCCCGGTTCTGGGAGTCCTATCCCCGGGGGGAGGACAAGCAGGCAGCCATTCGGGAGTGGGACAAGCTCCAACCGGATGATGTTCTTCTCCGGGAGATGGCCCTTGGGCTGGCCCGGGATATGCAGTCTCCAGACTGGCAGCGGGGCATTGGCATCCCCTATGCCTGCCGGTGGCTCAAGCACCGGCGTTGGGAGGATGAGCACAGAACCCCGCCGCAGGAGCCGGAACCGCAGCCGGAGCAGACTCTGCCGAAGGGGGCGTATCGGCTATGACGGAGAAACAAGAAACCTCCGCGCACTTGGATGCACAGCTGGGCGTGATCGGTTCTCTGCTGCTGGATGCAGACAAGTGTGCGGGGGAGGTTTTCCTTCGCACCAGGGAGGAGCAATACACCGGGGAATACAAAACCCTGTTTGCCGCGGCGAAACGGTTGTACCAAGAGGGGCGTCCCATTGACCCGGTGACTGTCCGTGGGATTGCCGGGGAGGAGTACACCAACCTGATCCTCCAGATCATGGAGCTCACGCCAACCGCAGCCAACTGCGGCGCTTATCTTGATCTCCTGGTGGAGCAAGCACAGGTTTCCAAAATGCAGACCTTGGGGCTGGCATTGGCAAGCTGCAAGAGTGCCGAGGAGGCAAAGCACCTCATTGAGGAGGCCAACCAGGTTATCGTACAGAGGGCCGCGCTTCGGGTGGTCTCTGCCGAACAGGGGCACTTGGAGTTCCTGCTCCGGCAGGACGAAAAAGTGTCCTATATCCCTTGGGGATTCCCCAAACTGGACGAAACAGTTTTGTCCACACTGGGAGACCTGGTGATTTTGGGAGGGCGTCCAAGCGCCGGGAAAACGGCGCTCTCCCTCCAAATGGCGTGGGAACAGGCCAAGACACAAAAAGTAGGGTATTTCTCTTTTGAAACCAACCCGGATGAGGTTTATGACCGCCTGCATGCCCTGGCTGCTTCGGTGGATTCGGTCAAAATCCGAAAACGAACCCTGGACCAGGATGAGATTGCCCGAGTCATTCAATCCAGAAAGGAATTCACGACGCGGAGCATTGACGTGATTCATGCCTCAGAGATGTCTGTGGCAGATGTCCGCAGTGTAACTGTGGCCCGAGGCTATCAAGTAGTCTATGTGGACTATCTGCAAATCATCAACCCGGAGCACAGAACACGGCAGGGAGACCGATTCCGGGATGTCACGCAAATCTCTATGGACCTCCATCGAATGGCGGTCTCTCTCGGGGTACTGGTGGTGGCATTGTCTCAGTTGAGCCGCCCTGACAGGGGGGCAAGGAGTAAAGTGCCTGACCTTTACAGCCTTAGAGAATCGGGACAAATTGAGCAAGACGCGGATGCGGTTTTTCTGCTTTATCTCAACGAAGAAGCCATAGAAGATGCTCCCAGAGGCTCCCCGCCGCCAACGCCGCCCAGGACGCTGCGAGTTGCCAAGAATAAAAAAGGATTCTCTGGCGGCTACATTGAGTTGGACTTTGACGGGGCAACGCAAACCTTCCATGCGTTATCTCCAAAGTCCACGGTGCAGCGAGACCTTGTAGACGCGGGGAAAGCGGCAAAGCAGAAAACCCGGTGCGGCACCCAAGGAAAAGTTGTGTCATTCCAAGAGATCACTGGAGATGATCCCGACTTGCCGTTTTGAGAGGAGATGTATGGCATGAGCAAGAACCCCTATTGGAGAGGCATCAAAAGAGTGGCAGAAAAACAACGGGCCAGAGGGGGCAAAAAATACGGGTCTGGAACGGAGGATAACCCTGCGGATATCCGCGGAAAGCTCACGTACATAGAAGAAAACCTGCTTGACGTGCTGATGTATTGCGAATGGATGAAAGCATCCGCAAAAGACCATGAGCTGTCGATTGAAAAAGGCATCGCCGCCAAAATTCTTGTAGATTTAGAAGAACTTTCCTGCAAATGCCCACGATGCCGCCAGGCGGAATGGCTGCAAAATGGAAGCCACCAAAGTAACCGTTATTGTGGTTATTGCGGGCAGAGACTTTTGTGGGATGCGAACAGAAAGGAGGAAACCCCATGACAAGAAAAGAAATTCTCGCCGCTGCGGAGAAGTGCGTTTGCGGAGACCGGGAGCAGGATTATGGAACTCCAGAAAATAGCTTCCGTTTGATTGCGGAATTCTGGCACACCTACCTCAGTGCGAAGTGTGTTGCCGCTGGGGTCCATGTACAGTTAGAGCCGGAGGATGTGGCGGCCATGATGGCCTTGCTCAAGATTGCCCGGGCATCTGTAAACCCGGAGCACATTGATAGCTGGATTGATTTGGTCGGATACGGTTGCTGCGGAGGAGAAATAGCGACAAGAGAAACCGATGTAGGTGGGGAATATGAAAAAGATTGATTATGGGAAAGATTACTTCGTTTCCGAAGACGGAAAAGTTTTCTCGAAGAAGCGCGGGAAAACAAAGGAGTTAAAGCCGATAAAGAAAGGGCATGGAGGCTACGTAAAGGTTAGGCTGTACGATGATGGGAAATGGAAAAATTTTTTTGTCCACAGGCTTGTTGCTGAGGCATTTATAGAGAATCCCAATAATTTTCCGATTATAAACCATATAGACGAAAACAAATCTAACAATAATGTTAGGAATTTAGAATGGTGCACGACGAAGTATAATGTAAATTATGGGCAAGCAAGAAGGAAAATGAGTGAATCCATGAAAGCGCACTTTGAGAAAAATCCGTCAGAATATGATCGAGTGCGAAAACAGTTGCTTGGGCGGTCTCTATCGAAAGAGAGTAGAAAGAAAATTGCATCTAAATTGTCTATTCCGGTTGAGTGCTTGCAGAATGGAGTTGTTGTTAGAAAGTATAGTTCAACTAAAGACGCGGCAGAAAGTATAGGGGCTGATTCATCAAATATTTGCGCAGTGCTGAAAGGTCGAAGGAAAAGAACAGCCGGGTACGAATGGCGCTACGCAGCTTGCGGCGGGGAATTGGCGACGCTGGGGGAAAAAGATTGAGTATCACAAAAGGAATGTTTACCAGCACAACGGATCTCTGGGAAACACCGCAAGCATTTTTTGACCAACTCAATGCAGAGTTTTGTTTTTCCCTGGACGCATGCGCTCTGCCGTGGAATGCGAAGTGTGAAAGATATTACACCCCAGAGCAAGACGGATTGTCTCAGCCCTGGACCGGTGTTGTATGGTGCAATCCTCCCTATGGACGGAAGATCGGGAAATGGGTCGAAAAAGCGGTTGCCAGCGTTTCAGAAGGTGCCACGGTTGTGATGCTGCTGCCAGCAAGAACGGACACGCAGTGGTTTCACCGGTACATCTATCACCAGGCAGAGATCCGGTTTGTGCCTGGACGTCTAAAATTTGGCGGCGCCAAATGGAATGCACCGTTTCCGTGCATGGTTGTGATATTTAGGCCGGGGAGGGAAGAACAGAGATGACGCAGGAGGGGATGGAGTGAGCCTAAAAGATTTGATTGCTGATGTGAACGTCAACGAGATTTGCGAACACATCGAAACCGAAACATTGTCAGAATGGGTAAACGCATGGCAGGAAGCCGCCCTCTCCGCCCTCCGTCCTGTCAGCCGGGAGCAGGTGGAGAAGGTGTGGAGGGGGAAGTGGAAATATAGTCATACAAGCGAAATAGATCATTTTGCTGTTGTTAAATGCTCAAAGTGTGGATACGAAGCGTTTGCGATCTCCCTTTTTGTGAAAGATGGAAATTTCTGTCCTTCCTGCGGCGCTCCCATGACGGACGAGGCCGTGGAGATGGTGCTGGAGAGGATGGAGGCGCTGAATAATGATTGAATTTTTGTTCTTTGTAGGTGCGTTATCAGTCGCAGGGCTATCCATGTATGGGATCGTGAATAGCGTTTTTTATCTTTGGGAAACCAGAGAAAGGCGTGACCTGAAAAAAGAATTTATAGCATGCTGTAAAAAAAGGATGCAGGAGGCGATGAAAGATGGCAAGGGCGATTGATGCCGAATATGTTGAAAGAATTTTTATGAAGTGGTTAAATACCCTCCCTGATGGAGAAGAAACACCAGCCATAGAAAGTTGTTTGAATGTAGTTAAAAATGCGCCCACCCTTACCCCGCTGAACGAGCCGCTGACGCTGGAGGAGCTGCGGGAGATGAATGAAGTACCTGTATGGATTCAAAATCTTGAAGAGCCAGCAAAAAGCCAATGGAGGCTATTATATTGGGACAGAGGGAAATACCTTGTCCTGCAAGGCATATCAGTCCGTGGTTATTTGATGGAAGAATACGGAGAATCTTGGCTTGCCTACCGCCGCCCGCCGGAGGGAGAGGAAGGTGATGTAAACCGTGGCTGAGCACATTTTAAGTCTCAGCTATGGTTAGCTGACAAGGACTCACTGGCCTGCCTGGGTGCTATTGAGGAACTAGGCTGGCCACTTGACCGGATCGTAACAGCGGAGGTATGGGCCACCGACACCATTCAAGCTGATCTGCCTCCGATGGTGGAGTTCAAAGCAAAGGCCGATAAGATCATCAAAGAGCGGTGGGGCATTGAGGTGGAGCACGTCTCTTCCGGCATATCGTTTGAGCGTGGATTTTATTTCAAGCGGGGCAGGACTGGAAGAAAAACAAAATTTAACGGGAAAAGATATGGCTGGCCTATGCAGCGCGGGCAATGGTGTTTGCAGCAATTAAAGCTTCCAGCGCTGAGAAAGATCAACCGGGACGCGATCCAGTATATAGGGATTGCTGCCGACGAACCGAACCGATTTCACAATCTGTCTGACACAAAGAAAAGCCCTCTGGTTGAGGCCGGATGGACGGAGGCCGATTGCCGCCAATGGTGCGAAGAAAACGGTCTGCTGTCTCCCATCTACACCACAGCCACACGGGGCGGATGCTGGTTCTGCCACAACCAGGGGGCGGGACAGCTCCGGCTCCTGCGAAAGAACTACCCGGAACTGTGGGAGCTGATGCTGAAATGGGACAAGGGCGCTACTATCTGCCCATGGTGTGGCGCTCGCATGGATAAGGAGGGTGATCAGTGAAAATACATATTCCAGGGTTTCAGGCAATGGCCAAGTGCAACGAGTATATGGACCATGGGCCAATTGATATTGATCTTGGACCTAATGTGGTGGCGGTGGTCAGGTGCAGGGAGTGCGAAAAAGCTAAACCAGGTGGGTCTGGCTATGTTTGGTGCGGCAAGAAAGCTATGCCACTTAATGGATTTTGTAGTGAAGGTGTTTGCGGTAACACCCACGACGGGGAGGGCGGAAATGACTAAACTAAAGAATTGCCCGCATTGCGGCGGAGAAGTAGTGCTCTGCAAATTGAACACTATGGTTACAGTGGCAGAGTTTTCTATTGTATGCGCAAAGTGCGGCTTGGAAACACGCATTTACGCAAATCCTATGGCAAACTGCTGCTTTGATATGGGCAAGGCAATAAAAGCAATCACTGAAAAGTGGAATAGGCGAGATGGGAGTTGATCCCTTGATGTCTACCTGGATTTGTGTCCGACAAAGGGCCGGACCGCTGGTCAAGGAATGCCGGTACCAGCGCCCCACACTGCGGAAGGGGGACCTGCCCAGTGTACAGCGGGAAAAACAGAAGATCCTCAGCATGACCAAAGGGGCCCTATTCCGACGAACCCCGGAGGACCGTCTGGAACTGATGCTTGGCCTGTTTGGCTGGGGGGCGACGGTCTACACACTGACTTTTAATGATGCCCAGCTGCCCCACAGTTTCCAGGGGGTCCGCCAGGTTTGGCGGAACTTCCTGGGCGCTATGCGCCGGTGGCGGAAGGATTCTTTTGATTATGTCTACGCGATAGAGGGCCGCCATGGGGACAAGCGTTTCCACATCCATTTGGTTTTGCGGGATGCGGATTTTACCCTGGAAGAGGTTCGCTTCCTGTGGCCCGGAGGGTTTGTGGATGGGGAACCTTTGCTCCAAGGCCCGGAGGACAGTTTCCGCCGGATGGCGCGCTACTTGGTCAAAGAACGGCATGACGGATGGGTGATCCCCTTGGGGGCTCGAACCTGGGTTGCCTCCCGGTCTCTCTATGGGAAACTGCCGGCGGTGGAGAAATGGAGGGCAGAGGATGGCAATATCCCCGTGCCAAACCAGGCTACTTGGGCTGAGGAAAATTGCACAAAGAATCCCTTTGGCGCGTACCACTACGCTGCCTATATCACGCGGTATACATACAATAACGCGCGCGTGCGCGCGCGACATAGACTTGAAATATAGGCGCTGCTTTAGACAACAGCGTAAAAAAGGAGGGGAACGTATTGCGAACTACGGAAAAACGTGATAAACTGTTGGCAGTGAGAAACGGGTGGCTTGTATGCCCTGTATGCAGACGGAACAAACGTCTCCTGCATGTGTTGCCGGAGACGACGGCAGAGAACTTGGAGGTCTTCTGCCGAGACTGCAAATCCACCCTAAAAGTTGATATTTCGATAGGCCAGAGCGTAGAACGCCGGAGCCAGTGATTACACCCTTGCAGGTGGTTACTGGTTCCGGCGTTTTTTGTTTTGCATATCTCCAGGAGGTGACAGCCCATGGCGAAGCGAAGCCTAAAACCCTGCCGGCATCCAGGATGCCCGGAACTGACTCGGGACGGGTGGTGCCCCAAGCATCGGCCTGCCCCCCGACAGAGCCGGAGAGGGGCCAGCGGGGCCTATCACAGCTGGTATTCCAAGGCCGTCTGGACCCAGGAACTGCGCCCAGCACAACTGCTGCGGGAACCTTTCTGCCGGGTCTGTGCGGCCAAGGGGTGGCGCACCCCTGCCACGGTGGTGGACCATGTTATCCCCTTCCGTGGAGACTGGGACTTGTTTGTCAGTCCGGCCAATCACCAGAGCCTGTGCAAGTTCCACCACGACCAGAAGACCGCCCGGGAACAAGCAGAAAGCAGGGGAAAAGAGAGCCAGCTTTGAGGGGGCGCCGCCGTGGAAGGCTACGCCTGCGCGGCCGGGTGTGGGCGAGTGTGTGTGCATACACCTGCGGGCGCAGGCACGGCGGCAAAGCCGCGGCCCTCCCCCCGGGTCGGAAAAGTTTTGGGGGATTCTCCCCAGACCCCGCTGCTCCCTCGTTTGCGAGAAAAAGTCCCCCATGGAGAATTTGGAAAGGAGGTTTTGCCTGTGCCAGCTAACGTAAAGCGAAGTGAAAATTTAGAAAAACACCAGACCAAGGCGGAGCTTCAGGCCAGACAGGCAGCGGAAGCCGCCATCCTGCCGGACCGAGCAGGATGCCCCAAGCCGCCCCGCACCCTGAACAAAGACCCGGTGGCCAAACGGTATTGGAAGTCCATTCTGGAGCGGATGGAGGGCCTTGCCATTCTGGATGACCTGGATGGAGAGATGCTGGCGGTGTACTGCGCAGCCCTCTCCCGGCGGGATTCCCTCCACACCCTATGCCGGACGCTGATGGCGGAGATGGAACAGACTGAGGCCCCAGGTGAGCGGCTGGAACTGGTGAATAAGTTAGACACCATTCTTTCCAAGCTCCAGGCCCATGAAAAAATCCTGCTCTCCTTTGCGGACAAACTGGGGATGACCCCCGAGGCCCGGGTACGGCTGGCCCGGAGGCGAGCGGCCCAGGCGGTCCAGTTGGACCCGGACGGAGATCTGTTTGGAGACTGAGATGGCTGTCAGAAAGCAGAGCGGCCTGCACCATCCTGTCAGCGTCTATGCCAAGCAAGTGACCCGGGGAAGGCTCCATGACCTGTGCTGCCCCTATGAGATCAAGGCCTGCCAGCGGCATTTGGATGACCTCAAGCGCCAGGGGACGGAAGATTTCCCCTATGTCTTTGATACCACCCGGGCAGATCGGATTATCCGGTGGTTTGGGCAGTGTATCCAGACCCGGGGGGTGGAGCATGGCCAGCCCATCCAACTCCAGCCTTGGCAGGTGTTTGACCTGGGCTGCACCTATGGTTGGGTCCATAAGGAGGATGGGGCCCGGCGGTTTAAGCGGACCTACAACAAGCGGGCCCGAGGAAATTTTAAGTCCACGGAAAAATCCGGGCAGGCCCTTTATCACATGTGCGGGGACGTGATGTACCCACCCTATCAACCGGAAGCGGCAGTTTTTGAGATGGAGCCGGAAATTGATTGTGCCGCCGTGGACCGGGGGCAGGCCATGCGGGTCTTTGGAGATGCCAAAAAAATTGCCCAGGCCAGCCCGAACATTGCCAAACGGCTTATTATCCCCCGATCCAACCCGGTGGTTCACAAGACCCGAGGAGGGTATATGCGGGCCCTGTCCAAGGACACCAAGAACAAGGACTCCGGCGCGCCCAGCTATTTTGTGGTGGACGAATACCATGCCCACCCCACCTCAGAGATCTATGAGATCAGTGTGGACTCTTTCGGCAAGCGGCCCCAGTCCCTTTTGGATGTGATTACCACCGCGGGCGACGACGCCCAGAGCAAACCTTGCTATACGGAAGAGACCTATGCCAAGCAAATCTTGGATGGGGACCGTCGGGATGAAACCTATTTTGTTATGATCCGGGAGCTCCCGGTGGGAGAGGACCCCCATAACAAGGCCCTATGGTTGTGGGCGAATCCGTGTCTGCGGTATCCGAACCAATACAGCAAGTATCTTCTGGACCAAATTGAAGCGGAACATACCGCGGCGTATGGGTCCAATGACCCACACAAAATTCGGAAGTTCCTCACCCGCCGGATGTGTCAGTGGCAGACCGGCAGCGTCAACCGCTATTTGGACGAGCACTGCATGAAGCTGGCCCGGGAGGCCATGATTCCCCGGGAGTCATTTGCCGAACTGACGGATGGGCTGGCCTGCTGGTGTGGGTTTGACCTGGGAAAGCGGATCGACCTGTCCGGGGTGGCTGCCGTGTTCCTGCTGGAGGATGGCCGGGTGGCCGTTAAGGCCCATGGATTCATGCCGGAAAATGGGGCGCAGCGGCACGAGCAAAGTGACCGAGTCCCCTATCTCTCCTGGGCCAAGGCGGGGTATTGCACCCTTACCCCAGGGGATGTGACGGACAACGGCTATGTGGACAACTGGATCAGCCGGGGGGAGGAGACCCACGATTGGGAGGTCCTGGAGGTGGACTATGACGGGCACAACGCCACAGATTTGGCCATCCGCCTTTGCGAAGAACGGAACAACGAGGACTTTTGCGTGGAAATTTCCCAGACCTGCGCCGGGCAGAATCTGGCGGTAAAAACCTTTCGGGAATTGCTGCTGCAAGGGCTTATTGTTCTGGAGGAATCCCCCCTTCTGCTTTGGTGCTTGGCCAACGCCATTGAGGTCCAGAACAACTATGGAGACATCAAACTCTCTAAGAAACACAAAGACGACACCGAGCGGATTGACCCCGTGGCCGCAGCTATGAACGCCCTGGCCCGGGCACTGGTCCAACGGGACAAGCATGACCTGTCCGCTGCTCTGGCCAGCGGTACATTTACCCTTTGATTCGGCCTTCTCCCGGGTGGTTACGGTACCCACCCCCATGAGATTCCTCCCTTTTTTGGTATGCCTGGGGCCGGGCTTTGCCCGGCACCCGGGAGAGGGCCGAAGGGGGCAGAAAGGAAGCCTATGAAACGAAAACGATTTTTCCTCAGCCTGCTGGCAGATGTGATCTTTCTTTTGGGCCTGGCCGCCATTGTGGTGGGGATCGCCCTGGCGGGCCACGGCCCTCTGGCGGTCTGTGTGGCTGGGGCAGAAATGACGGTGGCGGGGGTTCTCCTTCGCTCCAGTCTGGAGCCCCGAGAAGAGGAAGGTGACGGCCTATGATTTTAGATGCTTTGGTCCGGCGGCCGGCCAGAGGGACCCCGACAGCCCCCACCAACGCGGTCACGCTGGACGCGGTGGGGCTGACCGGTGTGGTCCAGAGCGGGGAGACTGCGGCCATGAAGCTGGCGGCAGTCAACCGGTGTTTGGAAGTGCTCTCCGATTCCATGGGAAAGATGCCCTCCTACGCCATGGTGAGTACCACCAGGGAGCGGGTCTATCCCCCGGTGCTGGAGCTTCTGAATCTCCGGCCCAATGAGGCCATGACCCCTTTCATCCGGCGGAAGATGCTGGAGATTAACCGGCTCACCAGGGGAAATGCCTATGAGTGGGTGCTCCGGGACCCCATTTCCATGGCCCCGGTGGAGTTGATTCCTCTCCCGGCGGAACTGGTGAGCCCTTGGCAGGACACCACCGGGCGGGTCTGGTATGACGTGACCCATCCCTACAACGGCGGCCGGATGCGGCTGCCATCAGAGGATGTCCTGCACTACAAGGGCTACACCCGGGACGGCCTGCACTGCATTTCCGTTCTCCAGCGGGCGGCCCAGGTGATTGGGGCGGGACTCAGCGCCCAGGAATATCAGGGTAGCTACTACGCCAACGGAGGCCAGCCCTCTGGGGTCCTGAGTACAGAGGCGGACCTGGGAGGCTACGTAAAGGACAGGTCTGGGAAAAACACAGGCGTCCTAAAAAAGGATGCCTTGCGGAAAGAGTGGGAGAGAATTCACGTCGGCCCAGACAAGGCGTACAAAATCGCAATTATGGACCATGGGTTGACCTACACCCCCATCTCCGCCACCATGGCGGATGCCAAGTATGTGGAAAACCACGATGTCACGGTCCTGGATATCTGCAACTTCTTTGGGGTCCCGGCCTATAAAGTCAACGCGGGAAAACAGAGTTACAGCTCCAATGAGCAAAACGCCATTGAGTATGTGGTGGGGACCTTACAGCCCACCATCAACCAATACGAACAGGAACAGACCTGGAAGCTCCTGCTGCCCCACCAGCGAAGGGAGGGCCTGGAACTGCACCTGAACATGATGGTGGAACTGCGGGGGGACTTTGCCAGCCGTGCGAACTGGTACCGCACAATGACAGAGATCGGCGCGTACAGCGTCAACGATGTTTTGACCCACGAGGATATGCCCAACGTCCCCGGTGGGGAGAGTCGAAAGGCCTCCCTCAACTACGTCCCCTTGGAGGACTGGAAGGAATTAAGCAAACAGCGCAGCGGAGGTGGAATGTGAGAAAGCAGTTAAATGGTGAAGTGGTGGGAGACCAGGACCTCTGGCTCTACCAATTTTTTGAGGTCCCGGCCTTTTCTCCACAGACGATTCGTACCGCAGTGGAAGAGAACCCCGAGGGAGAAGACTTGGTCCTGGAAATTAACTCCGGCGGCGGGTCGGTTTTCGCCGGGTTTGAAATGTACAGCGTGCTTCGGTCCGCTGGCTGCCGGACGGTGGCGGAGGTGCAGTCCCTGGCCGCTTCGGCGGCCTCTGTGGTCATGTTAGGGTGCCAAGAGGTCCATGCCTCCCCGGTGGCCCAGGTGATGATCCATCTGCCATCCATGGGGACCCAGGGAGACCGGTATGACCACCAGGTGAGTATTGGGGTCCTGGACTCCATTACCGAGTCCATTCTAAATGCCTACACCATCAAGGCCGGCCCCCGGTCCAGCCGGGATGAGCTGAAACGTTTGATGCGCACCACGGCCTGGATGACCGCTCCCGAGGCCAAAGGCCTGGGACTGGTGGACAAGATTGTAGGGGAAGAGGAGATTGACCCCGCGGCCATTCTGAACAGCGCGGGGGGCGTGTGCCACGGCATTCGGGCACTGGCGGCTGTGGGGCGGCCGACAGCTGCGGAGCTGCGGCAGCGGTATACGGAGTTGGTGGCCCAGGGAAAGGCCCCGGCCAGAGGCGAGGCAAGCGCCTCGGAAAATACGGAAGACCTCCAAGCGGCGAAGGCCCGCCTGGAATTGGAAAAAATCAGATTTATAGGAGGCAGACAATGAAAGATTCTACCAGACAGAAATACATGGACGCCATGAACCGCCGGGCGGACTTGATTCAGCAGGCGGACGATGCCTTTTCCAGCGGAGAGGTGGAAAAGGGAAAGGAACTGACCACCAGCGCCGCCGCGCTGAACCCGGAAATTGAGGGGTATCAGGCTCTGCTGGCACAGGAGGAAAAGTTTGCGGCGCCCCGACCCGCCCCTCTGGATCGGGAGACCAGGGAGCGGGCGGAGGACCGGGCGGAGACGCTGAAAAACGGCGGCCGCATTACCTTTTCTCCCGAGGAGGTCCGAGCGGCCCTGGGACTTACGATCCGCAACAGCACCACCCTGGGCACCGGCACCCTGGTGGAACCCACCCGGGTGGGCTCCACCATCCATGACAATGTGGCCCGGGTTTCCAGCATTGTAGATCAGGTCTATGTGCAGGATCTCACCGGCTGCCAGGCGATTCTGGAGCCCCTGCTGCTCTCTGACATGGAAGCGCAGACTGGCAAAGTGACCACCACGGCAGGCACAGCGCGAACGGCTTCCGACCCCACTTTCTCCGCGGCAAAGATTGCCCCCTATGAGGCCACCGTGACTACCTTTGTGGACCGGAACCTTTCCAGACTGACGCCGGTTGCCTATGAGGAAAAGATCCGTTCCATTGCCATGCGCTCCCTGCGCCGGGCTGTGGCAAAGCTGATCTACAACGGGGACGACCAGGGAACGCCTGACATGTATGGCATCAAGACCGCCAAGGACACTGCTGGGGCGGCACTGTTTAAGACGGTGAATGTTTCTTCCATTGAGGCGGGGTTCCTGGACAACATTGTTTTCGCCTATGGCAGTGATGAAGAGGTCGGCGGGAATGCTCGGCTTTTCCTTACCAAGGCAGACCTGGCGGCCATCGGCGCCCTGCGGAACGCGGACGATAATAGGGTCTATGAAATTGTCCCGGACCCGGCCAATGCCAACACGGGACGCATTCTGGACGGTGGCCTCATCGTTCCTTATACCATCGGTTCCGCATTGACCTCTCTTTCTGCCTCAAAGGCTGGGGCTTCGGACATCCAGACCATGCTTTACGGAGACCCTATGAACTTTGAGTTGGGGCTGTTTGGTGACTACTCCATCCGCATTGATGAGAGCGTCAAGGCGGTGGAGCGGATGAATGCGATCTTGGGCGATGTTATGGTAGGCGGCAACCTAATTGTCAAGGATGGCTTTGTGGTGGCCACCCTGCCCAAGAGCGGAGGCTAACCCATGAACATTTCTCTGGACGCGGTCAAATCCTATTGCAGGGTGGATGGAGAGGAGGAAGATGCCCTCCTCCTCTCCCTGGTGGATGCGGCGAAGGATTACTTGGAGGGCGCGGGCGTTATGGAACCCGAGGCAGAGGAACCCCTTTACCTGTTGGCGGTCAAAGCGCTGGTCCTTCACTACTATGACCACAGGGGGCTGACAGAATCCGGCGCCCCTGGGGAAATCCCGGGTATCCGAAACGCCATTGTCCAGCTGAAACTCCGGGCAACCGCTGCCCGGGCCCTGGAGGGATTATCATGGCCTACCGGGTGAACCTGGCTTCGGACCTGCGCAGCCGGGCCGCCATCAAGCGTCTGGCCCCCGCCGAGGAGAAGGATGCCCTGGGACAGTACCCCGTGGTGGAGAAGACGGTGGCTGTCGTGTGGTGTGGGGTGACCCCCCAGACCGGGAGCCTGCTGACTGGCCGGCCGGCGGAAACCGTGCTCTCCCGGACCACCCACAAGGTAACCATCCGTTACCGGCCTGGGATCACAGCGGATATGTGGCTGGAGATCGGCGGCGAACCCTATGACATTCTGTATATTCTGGACCCCTATCTCCGGCATGAAACGCTGGAACTGTTCTGTGAGGTGAGAGGAAATGGCAGTGGAGAGCGGGTTTGACCTTCGGGAGTTGGAGGCGCTGAACCATCAATTCTTAGACTTGGCGCAGACGCAATATCCCAAAGAGGCAAAAAAGTTCCTGAGAACGGAAGCCAATAAAGCCCGCAAGAAACTACGGGCCAACACCAAAGCGGCAACGAAAAAGAAAACCGGCAATCTCCTCAAAGGCATTGACCGTAGTCCCGTTCATAAATTTAATGGCGATTTTCAGATACGGGTCTATAACAACGCGCCCCATTCCCTGCTCATCGAGCACGGCCATGTGCTATGGGTCAACGGAAAGGAAACAGAGAGATTTGTTCCTGGGAAACATGTTGCAGCAAAAACAACCAATGAAATGAAAGAGGAATTCCCGGAGGATGCAGATAGATTTGTGGATGAACTCTTGGACAAGGGGTTGGGCTGATATGAACACTATGATTAACGTAATCCGGGCGGTTTCGGGGCTGGTGGAGCAGGTCTTCGGGGCCCCTCCCACCACTAAGGACATCACAGAGGGCTTTAATCGTCCCTGTACCTACGTGCAGCCCACGCTGATGCAGACATCCTTAGAGGGCGGTCTGCGGCACGATAGTTACTCCATTGAGATCATCCGGTTTGGCCCCCGTACCCGGGACGGTTGGTTGGGCCTTCTGGAGGCCCAGGCATCCCTGGCAGAGACGCTGGAAAATCCCATCCCCATCGGCAGCACATTCTTTCTCTACCCAGAGGAAGTGGACTTTGATCTGAGACGGAATGAAATGACGTTGATTACTTCATTTGATGTGGATATTTTCCAGATACGGCCGGAAACAGACGTGACAAAGGAGTTCATGGAAGAACTTACCATAAGAAAGGACTGAGACAATGGGATTACCCACAATTACCGTGGAATTCAAGAAACTGGCGGCCACCGCCACCAACCGTTCCACCAGGGGCATTTTGGCGGTCATCCTTCAGGATGACACTGCGGAATGGACCCACAAAACCTACACCGCGTTGGAGGAGGTTTCCGAGGCGGAGTTCACTGCGGCGAATTACAAAGCGCTGTCCCGGGCCTTTTTGGCCGGCCCTTGGCAGGTAACGGTGGTTCGCGTCGGTGGGGAGGGTTCTATGACAGATGCCCAAACCATTTTGGACAACCTGGCCTACAACTGGGTCTGCGCGGTGCCCACGGCCTTCCAGGCGGGGCTTGTGACGTATATCAAAGGAATCAACACGCCCCGCCGGGTCCGCAAGGCAAAGGCCCTGGTGGCCGCGCAGAAATCCGCGGATGATATGCACATCGTCAGCGTGGCCAACACGAAGGTCACCCCAAAAGGGGAAGTTGCGGCCATTGATATTCACCAATACCTCCCCCGGATCGCTGGGGTTCTGGCGGCCTGCCCCATGGACCAGAGTGTAACGTATGCCGTCCTGGATGACCTTACCGGGGTGGAGCCTGTGGCCGATTTGGATACTGCCATTGACGGCGGCAGCCTGTGCTTGTTCCAGGACGATGATGTCATCCGCATTGCCCGGGGCGTAAATACTCTCCAGACCATCACCGGGGACCTTACGGAAGATATGAAGAAAATCACAGTGGTGGAAGCCATGGACCTGATTCAGGAGGATATCATCCGAACCTTTAAGACGTATTACCTGGGCAAGAAAAAGAACACGGCGGACAACCAGGCCCTCTTTGTCTCTGATATCTCCACCTATTTGCAAACCCTGGCGGAGGAGGATGTCATTGACCGGGAGAGCGGGATCTCTGTGGCGGTGGATGTGGCCGCCATGCGGGCGGCTTGGGAGGGCGCGGGAACCTCTACTGCGGAACTCAGTGACGCTCAGGTCAAAAAGAAGACCTTCCGTTCCCAGGTCTTTGTGGTGGCCCAGGCCCATGTGCTGGACGCCATGGAAGACATGAAGATGGTCTTTACCATGGGCTGAGAGGAGGCGCAGCATGGGAAAATTCAATAGCAATAAAGTGATCCGCGGGACCTTTGGCCGGGCCTGGGTGGATGGGGACTTGATGGCCAATGTGAAGAGTTTTGAAGCCAAAGCCACCATTGATTATGAAGATTTGGACATCAACGGCGATTTTGGGCAAAAAAAGCGGTATATGGGGTATTCCATCGCCGGGACCATGACGCTGCACAAATTCGACAGTTACATCCTGAAAAAATACCAGGCCGCGATTATGAGCGGGGACCTGCCGGAGATGAAAATTGTCGCTTCCCTGGCAGACCCCCAGAGTGACGGGACCCAGCGGGTGGCGCTGTATGATGTGCATCTGGATGAGATCACCTTATTGCAGTTTGAGAACAAGACTGTCCTGGAGGAAGAGGTCCCCTTTACCGCGGGGTCCTTTGAATTCCTGGACCTGATTGAGTAAAGGAGGACACATGGAGAAAGGGAAAAAACTGACGCTGGAGGCATTGCTGGCGAAAAAGGAGCAGCGTGAGGCAGCTAAGTACGAGATATCCCAGGTAAACATCCCGTCTCTGGGTGGGTATCTTCAGCTGGAGAAAATCCCGCTGACGCGGGTGGCTGCCATGATGGACCAAATAGATGGGGAAAGCATGACAGAGAACCTGGATTTCAATGTCAGGCTCATCTATGCCTGCTGTCCGATGATGAAAAATAAGGAACTTCAGGCGGCCTATCAGGTCAGTGAGCCCACAGACATTGTGTGTGCTGTCTTGGATGACAACATGGGGGATATCAATTTGATCGTCTCAGCCATTTTGTCGATGTATGGCTTATCTGATTCCGATAACTTGAAAACTTCCATAAAAAACTAATTCGGGGCGATGCAGAACTCTCTGTGATCGCCCACTATCTGAACCGAGGCCACAGCCTGGATGAACTGTTGGGATTAACTGCATTAGAGCTCCAATTCTTTCTGGCGGCGTGGGAACTGGAGGTGGAACGTTTGAATGGCGAATAAAAACGTCAACATTCTTCTGACCCTTAAAGACAAATTTACTCCAAAACTGAAAGGGACCACAGCGGAGATCAAAAAACAAAAAGCGCAGATCAACGCCTCCAGCAAAGTGCTCAACCAATGGGGAAACACGGCAAACACTAAGTTTAAGAGTGTTCTGAAATCAGCCGGAAAACTGAGTGCGACCATCCTCACCTTGGGTGGTGCCATCTCTGTGGCTGGGATTACCAGCTTTGCACGGGAGGCCATTGAAGGATTCAACGCGGCCCAGGAAGCAGAGACTAAATTGGAAGCCGTCCTGAAAAATGTCCCCAGTGTCATGGCCAAGGGAGCCAACGCTGCAACCAAGGCGAAGGACAACCTGGTTGCCCTCACAGACAAAATGGAGGAAAACGGGGTTGTTGCCGGTGATGTGTCCGTAGCGGGGCTCCAGCAGTTGGCCACATTCCAGCTGTCAGAAAAGACCTTGTCAAAGTTGGCTCCAGGCATGGCGGACTTAATTGCACAGCAAAAGGGTCTCAATGCTACCCAAGGGGATGCGGTCAGCATCGGGAACATGATCGGAAAGGTCATGTCCGGGCAGACCAGCGCACTTTCCCGGGCCGGGATTATCATGACGGAGTATCAGGAAAAGGTCCTGAAAACCGGGACAGAAGAAGAACGAGCTGCCACTTTAGCCAAGGTATTGGAGCAAAATGTAGGTGGGGTCAATGAAGCCTTGGCCCAGACAGATGCCGGCAAGGTCGCTGTGGCTGGAAATCTGATTGGGCGCACCTCTGACCTCATTGGCGAGAAGCTGATGAGTGTGAAAGGAAAATTGGCAGAACTGTTGATCCAGTACATGCCACAGATTCAGGAAAAAGCACTGGGCCTTGTCACAAAGTTGGACACTTGGATTGGAAATAACAAAGACACCATTGTCAATGCCTTTCAAACTGCGGCAACCATTGGAAAAACTGCATTTACGGTCCTGTCCAGTGCCATCTCTTTCTTTATAAACAACGCCAACTGGTTGATCCCTGTATTGGCGGGTGTCCTGGGTGGATTTGTCGCATTTAATGTTATCTCAACCATTGTTCCGATTTTTACCGGCCTGATTACCGTCATGCGCGGGGCGGCTACTGCTGGAGGTATTTTGAATGCTGTCATGGCAGCTAACCCATTCACCCTGATTGCCATTGCGATCGGTTTGGTCATTGCGGCCATTGCACTATTGATCCTAAATTTCGATAAGGTAAAGGCGATTGCGAAAACCGTCATTGACGCGGTTGTTTCCTTTGTCACCGGATTAAAAGACGCATTTGTTCAGCTGGCCACGGAAATCAAAGATGGGATTGTCGGTGCGTTTACCTTCGTGAAAAACAAGGTAAAAGGTGTTTTTGACTGGTTCAAAGAAAAAATTGACTGGATTAAGGACGGGTTTCGGAACATTGGATCTGCGATCAGTGGATTTTTTGGAGGCGGCGGAGGCGGCACCACTGGCCATGCCACCGGCACCCCATACTTCCCAGGCGGTCCCACCCGGATCAATGAGGGCGGCCGGGGAGAAATTGTGGACTTGCCCAACGGGACCCGGATTATTCCCCATGATGTGGCAAAGAAGTCCAAGGGCGGTACCTCCATCGTGGTTCACGTTACCGTGCAGGGAAACGTGATCGGAAACCGCCAGTATATGGAACAGACGGGCGCGTATATCGCCAAGAAAATCATGGCTGCACAGGGGGTTGTGTAATGGATTTTATCCTGTCCTATAACAATAATGAGATGGTAATGCCCTTCCCGGTGGTCCCCAATGGGGGGATCTCCTTAACCCGAGACCAGGACAATATCACCTTTGACGGGGTCAACTATGAGCTACAAGCCATCGGAACCATGAACCTGGCCTCTTTTGAGCTGTCCAGCATTTTCCCCAACCGGCCCTATCCGTGGCTGCGCCCCGGGTCTGTGGCGGATGGGTGGGCCTATGTGCGGACCATTGAGGCGGCCCGCCTGCGGCGGATTCCCTTCCGGGCCATCCATCTGGACAACGATGGGACCGAACTGTTCAATCTCCCGGTGACGGTGGACTCCTTTGAATATGGACGGGATCAGGCCGGGGACGTGGCCTACACCCTCTCCTGCAAAGAGTATCGGTTTGCCATCCCGGTGGACCTGGAGGAGCTGGCGAAGCCGGCAGATGCCAAGGGAGAGGCAACCCAGACGGAATCACAGCGGCAGGAAAATACGGGGACCTCTCCCGAGGGCAGTTATCAAAAGAAGTACGACAGCGATGACGCTGTGATGATGGCCCGGACCATGTGGAACGAATCCCGGGGTATCCAGAGCAAAACGGAGATTGCCTGCATTGGGTGGACGGCGCTGAACCGGGTGGACGCCGGGGCCGCGGCGGGGTTCCGGGATACCCTTTCAGGGGTGCTGACCCAGGCAAATCAATTTGCCTACACCGCCAGCGCCCCCACCACCAGCGACTATGGCTATAACCTGGTGGAGCTGGCCACGGATGTGCTGGACCGGTGGAGCCGGGAAAAGGCGGGGCAGACCAATGTGGGCCGGGTTCTTCCCAAGGCTTACAAGTGGTACGCCGGAGACGGAAAGCACAACTATTTCCGAAACCAATACCAGGGCGGGACCCGGTGGAATTACAGTCTGCCCTCCCCTTATGAGAACTGAGGTGACGGCGTATGGCAACGCAAGTGGAGCAGGCGGTGGCCTGGGCCAAGAAAAAACTGGGCGTTACCATGTACAAGGGAAAATGCCAGGCATTTGTGGCGGATTGCTATGCCTATGGCGCTGGGATGACCCGGCGCTCTGCCAGCAGCGCGAAAGTCGCCCGGAACCTTTGGCGGGTGAGTACCAGTCAGTCCAATATCCCTGTGGGCGCCGCGGTCTATTTTGACAGCCCTACCTCCCCGCAGTATGGCCATGTGGGCCTTCACATTGGGAATAACCAGGTAATCCATGCCTTTGGAACCGTAAAGCAAATGAGTGTGTCCGCCATCATCGAGTGCGGCTATGCCTGGCAGGGCTGGGGCTGGAACGGCGGCGTCAAGCCCACCGGAGCGGGTACCACTGTCCCGGCGGGGACTTCGGACGGGGGGACAGAGAATGCCTCCCAAGGCGAGTCCGTGATCCACATCCCCCAGACCGAAAAGGTCTACACTGTCTATGAGCAGGACACCCCGTATAAGCTGCCGGATGTCTATGCGTATCAGTGGCAGTCCTATGAGAAGAAAACGGTGCTGGACATCTCGGACCGGGTGGGCAGTCCCTCTCTCTCCGACGATTCTGACAGTGTATGCCTGGAGCTGACCTTTCAGGTGCTGCAAGCCACTGGGGAGAAGTATTTTAAGCCCCTGGAAATCCGGCCGGGAGATTATGTCTCCGTGGTAAACACCAACAGCAAGGAATGCGTCTTCACCGGGCAGGTACAGGCGGTGAGTGGGTCCTATCGGGAATCCCTCTCTGTCACCTGCCATGACAACGGGCGTCTGCTGACCACCAATGACGTTATCATCCAGTTTGACAACGTGGCGGCCAAGACTGCGATTGCCCAACTGGCCGCCAAGGTAGGGATTCCAAGTCTTTCCTGCCCGGACTTAATCAGCAGCGTTTATTCCCTGGAGAAAAACAACGCAGCTACCATTGTCCAGGACATTTTGGAGACGGTGACCGCAGAAAACGGGGTGACCTACTTCCCGCGGATGATGGGAAACACCCTGGTGATCCGGTCTTACGGAGACACCTGTGTCCGGGGATTCTGCCGCCAGGAAGAAAACCTGGCCCCCTTTGATGTGATGACGGAGTGTGACGCCCCCCAGGTGGGCTGGGATATCAATGACCTAAAAAATGAAATCGTGGTATACAGTGAGTCGGATAACTCCGCCACGGTACAGGCCAGGGCGGAGGATGCAGCCGCTGTGCGGCGATACGGACGACGTGTGGGCCTGGTGACCTTCTCCGACCAAGACACGGTGACCGCGTCTGCCAAGGCCCAAAACACGTTACGAGAGAAAAGTGTGGTCAAAGAGACGTTTTCCTTGACTACCTATGGCAGTGACCGGATTGTGGCCGGGGTACGGATGAAGGTGGACCTGGCGGAGATCCGGGGGGAATTCTGGGTGACCGCGGTGACCCACGATCTGGGACCGCCCCATAGGATGACTCTGACCATGAGGAGGGCTGAGTGATGAGCTGGGAGCATGCCATCGCCCGGGAATTGAAAAAACGGGACAATCCAGTGTATTATGCCTGGTTTTCCGGGGAGGTGACCTCCCCGGTCCAAACCACAGATGAGGAGGGCCACGTGAATTACTCCGGGCCGACGATTGTCTCTTGCTTCGACGGGGCAGTCCAACTCCGGGCAGACCGGCTCCAGCAGATCCCCGGGGCCGAGCCTTACCACGCTGGACAGCGGGTTGCCCTGCTGGGGCATCCCTTTGCCAAAGAGCCGGGCAGTCAGAAAATTTTGATTTTAGGAGTGGTCACGGATGTTATTTAATCAGACGGAAGAACAACGCCAAGTGATGACCGCCCAAGACGATGGGGTACTTGGCGTCTCCTTTGCCTTTGACTGGAAGGCCGGGCATTATGAAATGGCGGCGGGTTCCCCGGTGGAGATCAGCGGGACAAGGGCGGCCCAGGCATGGCTGCAACAGGTGCTGCGGACCAAACGGGAACGGTATTCCATTTACCCAACAGACTTTGGTGCGCCGGCCCAGACCCTGGTCGGGCAAAAGTATCCCAAGGGCTTTCTCCTGTCAGAGCTGCGGCGGCAGCTGGCAGAGAGCGCGGCTTACTGCCCGGCCATCCAAGATGTGGGCGACCTAAAGCAGGAGGGAGACGCCATCACGGGGACAGTCTCTCTGACAACCCGTTCCGGGGAGCGGCAGGAGGTGTTCCATTTTGGCCCTTGACTTAGCAGAGATTCACCAGCAGATGCTGGATGGGATCGGCGAACGATACCAGAAAACCACAGGCTTCCCGGCCTATGACTTTACCCGGGCATTTGCCATCGCGGTGCTGTCCCTGGACAGTGACATCGCCGTTGCTGAGGAGAAGCTGGACCTGGAAAATCTGTCTGGAACAGAGTTGGACACGTTCATCCGGCAGCACAGAGGCCTTTCCCGAAAATACGCCACCTATGCCACAGCCACCCTGCGGGTGGTCACCGGCGGTGGAGACATCCAGGCGGGGAACCTGTTCTCCACGGCGTCCGGCGTAGAGTTTTATGCCATCCAGGATGGGACATACACGGCGGGGGACACCTTTTCTGTACGCGCCTATGTCGGTGGAGAATCTGGCAATGTGGGGCCCAACACGATCACCTATATGCCGGTCACCATTGCAGGCATTGGCGCGGTGACCAACGACGAAGCCGCCACAGGGGGCTATGACGCGGAGAGCGATGAGGAGTTCCGGGCCCGTTATTACAATGACCTGCAAAATCCAAACAACGGCAGCAACCAGCAGGCCTACATCGCCTGGGCCATGTCGGTGCCCGGTGTGGGCCGGGTTCGGATTTTCCCCCAGGCATTGGGCGCGAATACCGTGGAAGTCTGTCTTGTGGACCCCAATATGGAGCCTGCCGGCAGTGAAGTAATCCAAGCGGTACAGGCACTGATTGATCCCAACAAAAATGGCGATGGCAGCGGGGAGGCCCCCATTGGCGCGGTGTGTACAGTGACCACGGCGGAACGCCTGGAGATTGCAGTGAGCGCGTCTGTCACCATCGCGGAAGAGGCAGAACTTGGCGCAGTAACAGAGGCGGTAAAGGCCAACTTGACCGATTATCTTCGGGAAATTGCCTTTGCAAAAGGGGTTAGCTATGTCAGCTATGCCCAGATCACCAGCCGGATCAATGCCACGGAAGGGGTTCTGGATCACAAGGATTTGACGGTGAATGGAGGGACCTCCAATGTCCCTCTGGAAGACCGGCAAACCCCTGTGCTGGGGGAGGTGCATCTGACTTGACCGTCAAAGAATTCGCCCTGCGGCAGCTCCATTGGATGGTGCAGAACGATCCGTGGGTACAGGAAATCTTCCTGGCCGGAGGGGAGAGTTTGGATCAGCTGGCGGAACGAATCCTGGCCATTTCCCGCTTTGACAACTTCGAGCTGCTGAACAGGGCCCAAGTCGAATATTATGAAAAAATCCTTGGCCTTCCCCAGGACGACAACAAATCCTTGGATGACCGGCGGGCAGCCATCCAAGCCGCCTGGCAGGCGGCGCAGAAGCCCAGCTTGGCAACCGTTCAGGCGATTTGCGACAACTGGAAGACCGGCGGAATCATCGCCAGCTACACACCCGGGGTCATCCTACTTCGGTTCTTAGGGAGTCCAGGCGTCCCAGAGGGAATCGAAACCCTAAAAGAGGCCCTGGAACGGACGGTCCCGGCGCATTTGGTGCTTGATTACGCATTCCGATACCTTTTGATCCGTGAGGTTCACGAAAAAATGACCTTGGCCCAGTTGGCGGAAACGCCGCTGAATCACTTTGCAGGAGGCTAACCCATGGCAAGTTATACACCCAATTTAGATCTATTGAAGAAGTCTCCGGTAACAGACGGAGATGACATGTTCAATGTAGAGACGATGCTCAATGAGAACTGGGATCGAATTGACCGAGGCGTTGGCGATTACACTACCCCGGCCCAAAAGATGGGACTGACAGGGGACCTCAGTGTTGGTGCTTCCCTTGGTGTGCTTGCAAATATCGGCAACGTCCATGTGTGGAGGAAGACGGTTGTTACGGAGGAGGAGATTCCGGCGGGGTACAAATTAGTGGATGACAATACAGATAGGACATTAGACGATGTACCCAATGCACTCATCAATTTAGGAAACTCGAACCAATCGACCGCATATGTCGATTGTGCAGACTCTATAACTATAAGTGATGCTGGTATTGTTTCACTTAATAATTCAACGAGACATTATAGCACAAATGACATAGACAGCGCTTCATCATGGCTTAGAGGGAAATATATAAAACTATTTTATATAAATGATTTTGGGAATTGGTTTGGCCCTTCTCAATTAGACCAAAGCAAAGTGTACTTTGTACCCAGTTCTGCGAATATTAGTACGAGTTCAATAATTATCACTGTTGATAAGCTACAGCGTGTAGATGCTTATCCAGCCGTTCCCCCTGGCACCCACATCACCTACTTAACCTCCACGAACCGCAACGCTTACCAGGAGGGAGATGATGCGAAAGAGGCGGGGTATGTGTTGGGGGATATGGTGAGTGGATACCTGTTTGCATCGGCGTGGACTGGTAATGCGTCCAATTATTATTACTCCGAGACAATTAAAGTTTCCGATACTGGGACATTGACACAGGAAAATGTAAAAAGTTATACCGCAAATGCCACTAATGATAGCTGGGTTAGTAATATTCAAAGTGCTATTAGAGGTAAATTTATTACTGTGAGTGGAGAAAAAGATAATGGTGGAAGTGAAGGAACTAACCTTGTCTATATCCCCGATGATGCCATTGTCAGTTACTTTGAAAACGGAGTCTCTCTCGGTTATCCATATAATTATGGATTTCTTGTCAATAAAATGCAACAGGTTACCGGCTACCCCGCCATCCCCGCAGGCACCACTATTGAGTATCTGGGGGTGTTGGGGGATAAGACAAGCATAGAAACCGGTTCCTACGTGGGAACCGGAACGTCTGGGAGCGGAAATCCCAATACTCTTACATTTGGATTTGAACCAAAATTCGTCCATATTCAATCTTACAGTATTGGCAACGGTGATGGTACCGGATATGGTTTTGCATTTTTTCTTTCTGGGACCCGCGGTTTTACAATAGGGCCAAGTTCGTCTAACGATTTGTATCCCCTGAATGCCAAATTCAATAAGAATATACTATCCTGGTATCAAAACAATGAATACGCCCAACTAAATGAAAAAAAAGTGAAATATTTTTTCGCTGCATTAGGTTAAGAGAGGAGGCCAACCATGTATTACATTAACCCAACCCCCAACGAATCTGGCAACCACGGCAACCCCATGGGACAACCTTTCCCAAACTGTGTGATTCTTCCTGACGATCTCCTGAGCCCCTATCTTGCGGCAAAGGGGTTTGTGGCCTTGACCGTGGAAGACGGTGCTGTGACAAGCCTGGAGACCAACCAGGAGGCGCTGGACGCCTATGAAGCAGACCACCCCGACCTCCCGCCGGAAGAGCCGGAGGAACCCGTTACCTGGGCCGCCATGGCGGCAGCAATTCGAGAAGGAGTGAATGACGTTGACTGAAAAAGAGTTTGTTTTGGATACCCTGCGCCGGGCAGGGAAGTCTGCTGCGGTCAATCTGCAAGCAGAATCCCCCTCCATGAACGGCACGGAACTCTGTGCCGCAGAGGAGTATATCCCGGACTTCCAGGCGGCCAAGGCTGCCAAAAACATGCTGGAGCGCAAGGCAGGCCAGAAAGATGGCTTTGTCTGCCGGTCCAGCGCCGGGCGGGTGGTTCGGCTCCTCCAGGTCTACGACAGTGAAATCTATCCCCAGGAGCCGGAGGAGCTGCCCGCCCAGTGGGGGTTTGTCTGGTCCACCGACCCGGACAAGGCGCTGCCCTTCCTCTCCCTCTCCACGTCCCCCTACGCCAAAGGGGACTGCTGCACCGCTGGTGGCAAAACCTGGCGCAGCAAGATCGACACCAACACCTGGTCCCCGGAGACGAATCCGGAGTTTTGGGAGGAAGTGGAACCCTGACGAACCATCCCACACAGAGAGAGGAGGGCTGTTATGCCCATGGACAAGTGTACCTTTAACCCCGGGAATGAATGCCTGGGGCTGCAAAAGGCTAACATGTTGGAGAAGTCTCTGAACAGCCATTTAGATGCGGCCCGGCAGACCCATAAGGAGATGTATGACCGCATCCGGGCCCTGGAAACTGAGAGCGCACGCCGGGACGAACAGTATGTTCAGATTCTGGACAAGCTGGATGAAATGTCCTCCAAAATCACATCGGCACTCAGCCAGGTGAGTGAGCTCCAGATCAAGCCCGCACGCCGGTGGGAAGGGTTGGCTGATAAAGCAATCTGGGCTGTTTTCGCGGCAGTGATTGCGTTTCTGCTGGCAAAAATCGGGCTGTGAGAGGGGGTGAAGGGAATGAGTGAGAAATGGAAAGCCTGGTGGAAAGCGGCGGGAATCCGTGCAATCAAGACCATGGCAGAAACCGCCATTGCCACGATTGGGGCGGCAGCGGTGCTTTCTGCGGTGGAATGGCCGGTGGTTCTGTCAGCCACCATACTGTCCGGCATACTGTCCTTGCTGGTTAGTATCAAGGGCCTGCCGGAAGTTGAGAAAGAAACTGCAAACAAAAACTAAAGACAAAGAAGGAGAATTCGTATGGCAAATCGTTTTTATGCGAATCGCATGGCAATCAAGGCTATCAGCGAGAAAGAGGGCGTAGATGTAGATATCGCCTCCCGCATGTATGCGCAGCAGCAGGGCTGGACCGGCTGGGAGAAGGAGATGGACGAGTGGAATGATATCCAGCGTTCCTACATGAAGTCTAAGACAAAGACGCTGGCAGACCTTTTTAAGTAAAAGGAGTGATTCCCATGGAAGAAAAGAATGCTTCTCTGCCCGTTGTACATCCAGAAGATGATATTCCAGAATCTATGCTGGACGAGATGACCAACGGAAAAGGGGAAAATAAAGATGAGTAACAGCCCTCTTGTGACCTACACCAAATTATCCCCCAACCATTCCGGGCGGCGCAATCACGTAATTGACACCGTTTCCGTTCACTGCATGGCAGGCAATGCCAGCGTAGAGACTTGCGGGGCATTGTTTGCTGACACGTCTCGTAAAGCCAGCAGCAATTATGGGATTGGAAGCGACGGACGGATTGCCCTGTATGTGGAGGAGGCCAACCGGTCCTGGTGTACCTCCAATGCCGCCAACGACCATCGGGCCATCACCATTGAGGTGGCCAACAATGGCGGGGCGCCGGATTGGCCGGTGTCAGACAAAGCCTACGCCGCATTGCTGGACCTATTGACGGATATCTGCCGGAGAAATGGGATCAAGAAACTACTGTGGAAAGGGGATAAATCCCTGATAGGCCAGGTGGACAAGCAGAATATGACGGTTCACCGGTGGTTCGCCGCCAAGGCGTGCCCGGGGGATTATCTATACAATCGGCACGGAGAGATTGCCGCCGAAGTCAACTGGCGGCTGGAAGGAGAGGATGAACCCATGGATATTGCAAAGTTGATCTCTGAAATGACCAACGAACAAGCCTACCAGCTCATGCAGAAAGCAGAGCTCCACGCGAAGACGCTGTCTGAGCCTGCCTGGTCCCAACAGGAGGGACATTGGGCAAAGGCTGTGGCAAATGGCATCGTGGATGGTACAAGCCCGGAGCGCCCTGCTAAAAGAGATGAGATGATTGCTATCCTTGGTCGCTTAGGCTTGCTGTAAAAGGAGGGCGGTTGTCTCTGTCTCGTTACATTTACAGCATAGAGCAACTAAACTCTATGGAAAAATGTGAGTGGCTAACAGATAGAGAAAAAGCCATATTTAATTTATTTTATCGTCGTGGATGGCAGATTGAATCCATTGCGGCAGAGATGGATGTTTCAAGAGGGACAATAAACAATGCCCTTCGGCACATCCGGGAGAAAACAGAACAATCTTTTTACTGCGGGGAGTGATTCCCCGCAGTTTTTTTGTATTTAATTTGTCCTTAATTTGGATTTCATTTGGACAGGCGAGCATCCATTTTTTGGTAAGATAAACACATCAAAGTGAGGAGGTGCTGGGCATGTTTGGTATAAATCCTTATGCTCCGTATGGCATTCCCCCTGGAACTATGGGACCTGCTACGGGCCAAATGAATCCACAATATTAAAATAATTATATCTCCCCCCAGAACGCCCAGAAAAGTGGTCCGGACTGGGTAACTGTCCCTACTGTAGGAGACATCCGTAATGTCGGTGTCCAGGCAGGGACTAAGGCATGGATTATGGCTCAAAACGATGCTGTCTTTGCTGTTCGCACGGCAGATCAGATGGGTGTCACGACCACTGAGTATTACCGCTTTGAGCGATATGACCCGGAAGAAGCGGCAAATGCTAAGGCGTCGGAAGAGTATGTCACGCGCACTGAATGGAACAAACTCATAGAGAGCTTAGGAGGTATTTTAGAGGAATGAATCCTATCTTTGGGAAACCAGCGGGAGGCTCCGGGGACATCGGACCTGCCGCGCTGATCCAGCGTCTCATGGGAATCCTTCATGGAAACGACCCCCAAAAGGTCACACAACTGCTTGCCAAGCAAAATCCTCAATTCGCACAATTCATGCGCTCTTGCGCGGGAAAAACACCTGCGCAGGTGGCAAAGGAAAATGGGCTTGATTTTGAACAGATCAAACAAAT
>OGHW01000667.1_pt1 | contig 36051 bp, 38 predicted proteins | sample 1571641 | NCBI WGS metagenome assembly OGHW01 (sample SAMEA2582066, study PRJEB24529) | metagenome | biome: Human gut stool | place: China | collected 2011 | reverse complement strand
TATACAATGTAAACGAATTACAACATATTTCGTAAGTGGTAATTAATAAACATCATATTTATTTTATATGGCAGGTTAATTTTGAGAATAATATACCTTTTGTTACAATTAAAATAACGGATAAAAATTTGATAAACAGCAGTCCACTATTCCGTCAATTTCAAAGAAAAATCACATTTTTCAAAATCTTTGGTACAACGCGCTGCCCTAATATTACAGGGAATATCGTGGCAATTTATAAAAAATTTTTACCATATTTGCCTGAAAGGCATGGTGGGTTCTACCGCAGTAGTGATGAAAGGAAAAGCGAACGAGTCACCGTAAGGCTGCTCTACGCCATTGGTCTAATTGTTATCGATCATTATTTTCCTATAAACATGAAAAGGCGCATGGATTGCAATTTATTTCCATGCGCCTTTTTACTATTATTTTGATACTAAATTGTTTTCCGATTATACTAAATGCATAACCTCAGCTTTAAGTAAAACCGACAAAAAATATTTTTTTTAATTCTCTTCCATTGTTGAGTCAAGCACTTTACCCGGATTATTAGCCTGTAACAACAATTGTGCATCATTTAGAGAAATTACTTTGATTTCAGTTATTTCATGGTTATCGCCTCTGGAAACTGCAAGACATACACCATCTTCATCAGTTGAATAGACAATCGCTTTTTCACTGTCAATTAATATCTGTATCTTCTCACTATTATAATACCAACTATTATCTGATTTGTTATAGGCAATTCCATATGTCTCGTAATCCTTTAGCCACTCTTCACTATTCTGTGTTGTTTCATATTGTATAGTGCTTGGCAGTGCAGATGATGACATATTTGCAAATTTTGCATATTTTTTTGTGTGGCTATCATATGTTTCCTGAGAACACTCCTCAATACCTATAAGCTCTTTATTTTCATCACGTTTTGCTTCAATGTCTACTGTTCCTGTAAAAAAATTTGTGAAGCTTGCACCTGCTACTGGATCATTGAAAAATCGCACTACATTTTCGTTATAGGTATACCAACCGTTCTGTTCATCATAAATCAAGCCATACTGTTCATACACAGCATAGTCAACACTTTCCCCCGGCGTTTCCGCTGTTAAAGAGTCTTTTTCTGCCTTTGACATAACTGACGGTTCAGACACTAAAGCACTGTTCTGCTGATCAGTATTATTACTTGTTGCACATCCTGCCAAAGCACATACACAGATTAACCCTGAAGCAATTAAAATACCTTTAAGTTTAAAATTTTTCATTGAATATCTCTCCTTCCAAATTTTGATATTTATATTTTAACAAACGTATATGGTGTTTTATTGTGGAAATTGTATGTTTTATGTGTAGTTGCAAAAATTGAAGTGACAAACAAACTTTCTTAATTGACTTTTTTTTCAAAATTTATTGTAAAACATACACCCAACGCCGAATTCTCTATCTGGTACTTTGCTTGATGTTGTTCCAAAATCATTTTTACAATATATAGCCCCAATCCACTTCCCCCTGTCTGTCGATTACGTGACGGTTCCACACGATAGAAAGCATTAAAAATTTGAGGTATATCATTATCTGAAAGACTTACACCTGTATTCTCTATAACAAACTGTATATTTCCTTCTATATTGCAAGCTGAAACAAAAACCTCCTCTCCACATGGTGAATACTGGACTGCATTAGACACAAGATTATTTATAACTTTATTTAAAAGCATTCTATCACCAATAATCATTAATCCCTTTTGTATATCCTCGTGCCATCTCAACTGTTTTTTAATAATAATATCTTCAAATAAACTATACTCCTCTTTTATTATCTCTGATAAGTCAAAGTTTTCATAATGAAGGATAACTCCTGATGATTTAATACGAGAAATTGTTAAAATTTCTTGTACCATTCCTTCCATTGATTTTACCACTTCCAAAGAACGAGCAAGATATTTATCACGTTCTTTATATTTTCCAACATTAAGCAACATACCTTCAAGTTGCCCTTTAATAACTGTAATGGGTGTTTTTAATTCATGTGATACAGCAGAAAAAAAATCAAGTTGGTTTTGCTCTAACTTGCGTTCACGATTAATATCTTCTTTTAATTGACTGTTGGCTGTTTGTAAATCATGTAATGCCAATGATAATTTTTGTGACATTTCATTTAAACTATGTGCCAATATTCCTAATTCATCATTACGTTTTTCGTTACAACACCATGTAAAATCAAGCTCAGACATTCTCTTTGATACCTTACTAATTTCAATAACAGGTCTTGTAACATAGATAGAAAAAAATACTGCGTCTACAATTGAAATCAAGATAATTACAATCATCAATATTGGAGCTATACTATCGATTGTGTTTATTAACTGGTTGACTGGCTGTGAATCACCTGTCACACATAAAGTATAGATTATTTTAGAATCATTAAAAGCAAAAAGATAACTATGTGTTGCACGATAAGAAGCTTCATCGCTTTCATAAACTATAGCGTTACCATCAATAACACTCGGAAAAACCTGATTATACTGTGAAGGAACCGCAATCTCCTGATTATCCTCATCAAACAACTGTAAAATCACATCATTATTTAATAAAAACTCATCAAACAGAAATCCACTCTGTTTTCCTGACGTTCTCTCCAATTCAGATATTAAAATGTTTACGTTCTTATTCAGTTGCACATCCAAATCTGTACTATATGTTTTAGGAACTAACCACGCAATAAACCCATACGTAGCCGAGCTACAAATTATCATCAATAAACAGGTTATCGCAAAAATTTTAATAACCAAACTACATTTCCTTCTCAATTTTATATCCCACTCCTCTTATTGTTTCTATATAATCAATATTTAGTTTTTTACGAAGATTTTTTATATGTGTATCAACTACACGTTCATCTCCATAAAAATCATATTTCCATAATGTATTAAGAATGTACTGCCGAGAAAGAACCTTTCCTTGATGATAGAGTAATTCTCTAAGCACTTCAAATTCTCTTTGTGTTAAATCATATTCTACATTTTTGATATAAACCTTATAACCATCTAAATCCAAAATTAAATCCTTATAATGTATAGAAACATTATCGTCACTATTTCTATTAGAGCGGCGTAAAACGGCAGCTATTTTTCGTAGCAATATGGGCATAGAAAAGGGTTTTGTAATATAATCATCCGCTTGCAAATCCAATCCTTTTACCTGATCACTTTCACTATCTAAAGCAGTAAGCATAATAATCGGGATTTGTGATTGTTTGCGTATCAGTTCGCAGACACTATACCCTGTAATTTTGGGTAACATAATATCCAATAAAATCAAGTCATATGAATTTGTATTAAACATAGTAATCGCTTCTACGCCATCTACTGCAACATCAATCATATAACCTGCCTCTTTTAAAAACTCTTGTAATAATTCCTGAATATCCCTATCATCTTCAACAACTAAAATTTTTTGCATAAATATTACCTCCTTAAATATCATATCATACTTTTTTGTGTTCTGTGTGTTTTCACACAAAAATGAAATTGGTTAAATAATTATTTTATCTACCAACCGTTTACACCGTCTCACATAACGTTCTGATATTTCTACCAGTATACGTTTGATACGAGCCTGACTATTTTTTATACAAAAAAGGAGCTGTTCACAAGCAGTGCAACACCCCTTTAATTTTATTACAATTCCTTTATTACTTTATGAATTAATATCATACATATCTTTTTGACTAAAATACATTCTTTTATATTCCTCAGAATTTTCAATCAACTCTTCATGCGTTCCCATTGTTTCTATTCTGCCCTTCTTAAATAGAACTATTCTGTCACATAATTTTGCTACACTTAGGCGATGGGAAACAATTATCACCGTCATATCTTTTGGTATCTCCAACAATGTCGTATAAAACCAGTCCTCCTTTTTTGAATCTAAATATGAGGTCGGTTCATCCATAACAATTATTTTTTTATTTGTTTTTACCATAGCCCTCAATATAGCGATGAGCTGCCATTCACCTCCAGACAATTCAATACCACCTTCCTCAAGTTGCCCAAGAACTGTATTGATTCCATTTTTTAAATTACCTATAAAATATACCTGTTCTTCAATTTGCTTTTCCTCAAACAAAGATGACTGTTCTAAAAATATATTGTCTTTGATTGATAATTGCAATTTTAAGAAATCTTGAAATACCACAGAGCAGTTTCTTCTTATTTCATCATATACATTACATATTTCCTTTCCATCTATAAGTATATTTCCAGTATATGATGAAAAGCAACCAAGCAATAAATTTATAAAAGTTGTTTTTCCACTTCCATTTTCACCTATAATAACAATCTTCTCACCTTGCTTAATATGTAAATTAACCCCTTGCAATGCATATCTGTTTGTTCCGGGATATTTGAAGGATACATTTCTGAATGTTATAGAATAATTTTCTATAGTATCATTTGATTTTATTTCTTTCTCTTCAGGTAATTCCGAAAAACTATACCAATCTTCAATTATAAACCCACAATTCATTATCAAATAATAATTCTCGAATAATTCAAATATTTTATTTTCCAAATTCAAAGAAGCCGTAATAAGAACAACAATATCACCACAATTTGCTGTACCATAATAAGTGGGTTTGATACATAATATAATACATAATCCAGTAACAACAAATTTTAATATTGTTGTTGCTGATTTGAGCCATACTTCTTTGTTATATAACATTACGTATTCTTTAGTAATATCTGTTTTAAGATTTTCTATTCTATTCAACATATATGGAGTAGCATTAAATAACCTTATGTCTTTAGCATTTCTCCTATATTGTAATTGTTCTTCGTAATAAGATACTTGCCTTTTTTTCAAACTACACTTTTGTTTTATTTTATATTCCTTAATATTATATACTATATTAACAATTATATATGGAATATTTGCCAATATCATTGCTAATCCCAAATACAAATTTATCCTAGTGACAATTAGTACACAGCCAACACATTGTATTATTTGAGTAGCACCTCCTATTAAACCATCTATAATACTCAATACACTATTTACAAAACTCTCTTTTACTCTTTCCAAAAGATTATAAGTATTTTCTTTTTCAAATTCTTCTTCACATATTCGGTTTAACTTATTATGAACTGCTTTTATCAAAATATTGTTCAGCGTATATTCTAATTTTAATTTTTCATGCCCAATTAACAACATAGAGAAACCAGAAAGTAATTGCACGAACTCATATCCGAATACGACCCAAAAAATAGTGCTTGCAAATGCTACTTGATTAGATAGCATATTCAATAAATTTTTGTATAAAACTAATACAATAGGTTCAAAAATGGCACTTAATAAGACTGCTAAATAAAATAGTTTCACTTTAATCCAAGTTTTCTTATCCAATATTTTTTGAATTTCAAGAATGAACTGCACTGTTTTTTTCATAATAGCCTCCTACTAATACCACTTTCTTTGAGAATCATATAATTCGTAGAATTTACCTCTCCTATTCAATAATTGTTCCTGCGTCCCTTCCTCTACAATCTTCCCGTCATCCATAAATAAAATTCTATCCGCATAATTTGTAATTCCCACTCTATGAGTAATAATAATAACGGTTTTATCTTTTAATAATTTAAACGCTGTTTCAAATTGTCTCTTTTCTTCCAATGGGTCAAGTGAAGAAGTCGGCTCATCAAATATTACTACATCAGCCTTTTTATATAACGCTCTACATAATGCTATTTTCTGCCACTGTCCTAACGATAAATCTATACCGCCATATTCTTTAGATAACATTGTATCTAACCCTAGAGGAAAAATACCCAAATCTATAAACGATTGTTCTAACAGACTGTTCATCTTCTCTGTATTCTTTTCATTGAAAATATCACCCATATTTATATTAACCTTTAATAAATCTTGCAACCTTGCAAAATCCTGAAAAATTGCTGTCATATCTGCATTAACACTTACTTTTCCACTTGTTGGTTTGTATAGTCCAAGAATAATTCCTATAAGCGTACTCTTACCGGAACCATTAGAGCCAACCAGAGCAATCTTTTCACCTTGTTTTAATTCTAATGATAAATTATCTATATTGTTTTTATCAGCATATCGAAAACTGATATTTTCTAATCTCAAAAATCCTTCTTCTTTTTTCAGTTCGATATTTTTACTTCTATCCTCATGGAGTAACTCATATAAATTTTTTGCCTGATATTCTTGTTGCTTAAAAAATGAATAGCTTTTTATTATTTGTGAAACAGAACCTACAATTGTCGACTGCCCTGTTATCAGAGCAACAACATCCCCTAAAGAAAATCGACCAACAGAAAGTAAATAAACCGCCAAAATTACTACTCCAGTTTCTATCAAGTGAAGTATAAATGAAATCAAAAAATTAATCTTACTCCACTTTTCAGAGAATTTTCTATGTTCCATTTCAGTAGATTTAAAATACTTTTCTCGTTTATTTTCTAACCATGAAAATAATTTATTAATTCTAATTTCTTTTTCGTAAATCTTATTTTGCAACGGTGTACAAAGGGAACATAATAAAAAACTTAATAATGGACTGCCAATCTTACACAAAGTACCGCCCAAACGAGACTACGGGCGGTATTTTTGTATCATGGCGGAGAAAGGAGGAACTTCCCACGGGGGCTTGACTGAAAAGTTGAGCCCCTTTTTTCATGCCAAAAAACAGGAGGTAAATGCTTATGGCAGATGATAAAACCACAAAAACGCCGGAACAGCCGGTAACGGATAGCGGGCCGGGCAAGGAAACGCCTCCCGCTCCCCAAAAAGAGCCGGAGAAGGTTTCCGTTTCCCCGGAGCCGGAAAAAAAGACGGAACCAGAGGTAAAGACCCCACAGGTTTCTGTCTATAACTTCTCTGAAATTATGAAGGAAAAGAAAGCCGAGGAACGGGCGGCAGCTCCCGGCGGGGAAAAGCCTGACCCGGCAAAAGCGGAGAAACCGGAAAAGCAGCCGGAGGCTCCGAAGAAAGCGGAGGAAAAACCCAAAGAGCCGGAACAGCCGAAGCGCCGGGGCCGTCCCCCGAAAGCAGATAAGGACAAGGCCGCAACCCCGAAGCCCGAAGCTCCCGCACAGAAGCCGGAAAAGGCGGTCAAAAAGGAACCGGAGAAAAAAACGGCGCCAACGGTACAGGCCGCTCCCGCTCCGAAGGAACCCGAAAAACCGAAGGATGCACCACGCCGGGGCAAGGAACAGATCGTCTATATCAAGCTGAACGAGCTTCACGCCTTCAAGAACCATCCCTTTGAGGTTCGGGATGATGAAGAAATGCGGGCTATGGTGTCCAGCGTCAAGGACAAGGGCGTGACCCAGCCCGCTATCGTCCGTCCCCGTGAGGATGGCGGCTATGAGATCGTGTCCGGCCACCGCCGCCAGAAGGCCAGCGAGCTTGCCGGATATGCGGATATGCCCTGTATTGTTCGCAATCTGACGGACGATGAAGCCATCACGCAGATGGTCGAGGACAATCTCAACCAGCGTGAAGAAATCCTCCCCAGTGAGCGGGCCAAAGCCTTGAAAATGCAGCTTGAGGCCATCAAGCACCAGGGCTCCCGCACTTCGGGCCAGATTGACCCGAAGGACGCAGGAAAACGCTCCAACGAAATTGTAGCCGAGCGCAATAAGATGGCGGTCAAGCAGGTGCAGCGGTATATCCGGCTCAATGAGCTGGTTCCCGACCTGATGAAGCTGATGGATGAAAAAAAGCTGGGCTTTACTACGGCGGTGGAGCTTTCCTATATCGGCAAGAAGAACCAGAACTATATCGCCGTCGCCATTGACAGCCAGCAGTCCTCGCCTTCACAGGCACAGGCAAAACGTATGCGGGAGCTGGACGAAAAGAAACTGCTCAACGGGGATGTAATCGACGGCATTATGATGGAGGACAAAAAGGAGGTAGACAAAGTGATTTTGACAGGTGCGGAACTGAGCAAGTATTTCGGCAAGGAAACTACGCCGAGGGAAATGAAGGACCAGATCATCAAGCTGCTGGACGACTGGAAGGGTCAGCAGAAGGAACATGAAAAGCCGGAGAAGAAAACCGAACAGGAAAAGTAAGCCCAAACTTCGGGTCAGCATGGCCCGAGGATTGCGGGGCTCTGCCCCGCGCCCCGAAGCTCTGGAGATATAAATGATTCCCCGTCGCCAGTTATTCCGTAGCATAGCCGGGAAAATCAGTCAAGGGCAGCGCCGCCGCAGGCGGTGCCAGAGGCACCCTTGACGGATTTCTCCCGGTTATGCTTTTTCCCGGTCAAGCGACGGGGATATAAATTCTCCAGAGCCGTTCCCCTTCCCGGGGGAAGGGGCGGAGGGGTTGGGCGAACTCTTGCTTTTCCCTAAACCAAAACAGAAATGGAGGCTCAACCAATGAAACGACCTTTAGCATACCTGACCGCCGCATGGAGCGGCGAGCCGGATGTTGATATGGAGCTGGCGGCCCACTACTGCCGTCTTGCTTATGAGGCGGGCTTTTCCCCGATCTGCCCGCTCTTGTATCTGCCGCTGTTTTTGAATGACAGCGTTCCCGAGGAACACAAGGCCGGGATTGATATGCGCCGGGATATGCTGCGGCGCTCCCACACCCTGATTGTCTGCGGCAGCGCTGTGGACGAGGATGTAAAAAATGATATTGCGGTTGCCGGGCGGCTGGGCATTGCGGCGACCACGCTGGAAGGGGTGCTTGCCGTGAAGGGACACGGCACCCCGGGCCATGCCGGACATTAAGCTGGGAAGCCTTTTCGACGGGATTGGCGTGTTCCCTCTGGCTGCTTCCCGGTGCGGTATCCGTCCGGTATGGGCCAGTGAGATTGAAAAAGCGCCCATCTCCATAACCAAAAGGCACTTTCCCGACATGGTGCATTTGGGGGATATTACGAAGGTGGACGGCGGGAAAATCCCGCCTGTCCATATAATTACCTTCGGTTCCCCCTGTCAGAACCTTTCTCTGATCGGCAACCGCTCCGGCCTTGCCGGGGCAAAATCAAGCCTGTTCTATCAGGCGTTTCGTATCATACAGGAAATGAGGGATGCTACTGATAACCTATATCCAGCTATCGCTGTTTGGGAAAACGTCATGGGAGCGTTTTCTACAAATGACCGGATGGACTTTAGAGCCGTCTTATCCGCCTTCTCGGACACCGAAGTTCCAATGCCTCCTTCGGGAAGATGGGGAAACGCCGGAATGGTGCGAGGGGGAACGCCTGATGTGTGCTGGCGGCTCATGGACGCCCAGTATTGGGCAGGCTCCCGAAGGCTGGCACGAAGGCAGCGGATTTTCGTCGTGGCGGATTTTGGAGGCAGACGTGCCGCAGACATACTATTTAAGCCCCGTCCAATGCTCCCACTTCCTCCGCCTTGCGGAGAGGGCGGGTGGGCCGCCGCCGAAGGAGATCGAACAGCTTCTTTTGAAACAGGGCGGCAGATACCAGTCATCCACCCCTTTCAGTGCTTCCGTATGCGGGGAGCGGCAAAAAGGCAGGAAGAAACGGCCTTCCGAAACAGCTTCGGATTACCAACTGACCCTTTTCCCACTCTTTTAGCCAGTGATGTAACGCCCTTTGCCTTCTGGTATGAGGGCGACCCGAAGGGCGGCTGTATCCGTTTTCTGACGGAAACGGAAAGCGAACGGCTGATGGGGCTGCCAGAGGGCTGGACAAAGTACGGGGCGGACGGCGTGGAGATCCGGCCTCTGCAACGCTACAAGGCACTGGGAAACGCGATTGCCCTCCCTTGCGCCGATTACATTATGGCCGGGATTTATGAGGTGCTGGCTGACCGGGCCGGAAAGGAGGAATGAGCCCATGTTTGAAGCCTATATAACCAATACAGCCCTATACCCCTTAATGGGGATCGAGGTAGGGACAACGGTACATTTCCCCATGACGACACAGGAGTTGCAGACCGCCCTTGCCAAAATCGGGATAGACGGGAAACGGTACAGCGAAGTGTTCTTTACCAGCTTTGACAGTGATGTGCTGGGGCTCTACGATTATCTCTACGAATGTGAGAACATCGACGAGCTGAACGAGCTGGGCCATGCCCTGCTGGAAGTACGGGATAAGGGCGGACTGGAAACCTTTGAAGCCGCTCTTGTCTTGGGAAACCACACAAGGAGCGTGAAGGATTTGATAAACCTGACGCAGAACCTTGACCTTTACCGCTTTTACCCGGATATTTCCGATGATGAAGGGCTGGGCCGTCTTTACGCCGACGAGCTTGGGACTATCGACATACCGGAGCACATTCAGAACTACTTCGATTATGAGGCATACGGGCGGGATGTGCGTATCAACGAGGGCGGCGTATTCGCTCCCGGTGGGTATGTGTCGGCAGTCCCGGAGGGCTTCAAGGAGTATTACCACGGGCCGCAGGACATTCCGCCGGAACACCGGATATTTGCCTATCCTGAAAAGGCCGAGCCTGTCCACTCCATTCTCGCTACACTCAAACGGTTTCAAGAAGCCCCACCCGCTCCGAAAAAGGACAAGGCGGGGCCTTCCCATGAAGAACGGTAAGACTTCGGGCCAGCATGGCCCGAAGCATAAAGGAGGTGCATACCATCAACTATTACCCTATCAATGAAGGAGCCGCCCGCCGGGCAAAAGAAATGAACAGCTTTTCCGACTACAAGGAAGGGAGCGCAACGGCGGAATACCGGGCAATGGTGGACAAGGCCGCCGCCATAGCGGAAAAGCAGAAATCCCGGGTGGACCCCATGTACCATGAGAAGATCGACCATCTGTTAGACACCTACGCCCGCAAGCTGGCCGAAAACATGAACCAGGGCTTTGCCATTGACGCGAGGGTTCCCTCTGTGCTGATCGCCGGGCCTTCCAATTTCCCGGTGGGAAAGAAGGAAAAACAGAACCGGGCGCGGGACAGCAACATGGAGGAATGGCGGCATATTCAAGGGCTGCTGGATAAGATACGCAGCACCGGCATGGGCGGGATCAGCGCCGATGACCCGGCAGCGATTGAAAAGCTCCAGAAGAAGCTGGACGGGCTGGAACGCTCCCAGCTCATTATGAAGGAGGTCAACGCCTATTACCGCAAGCATGGCAAGCTGGACGGCTGTGCGCTGCTGTCGCCGGACCAGATCGAAAAGCTGAAAGCAAGCATGGCGTCAAGTTGGCGAAGCGACCCGAGGCCCTTTGAAAGTTACCAGCTAACCAACAACAATGCGGAGATCCGCCGGGTAAAGGCCCGTATCGAACAGCTTTCCAAACAGGCACAGCAGGAATTTTCCGGCTGGGAGTTCGATGGGGGTCGTGTGGAAATGAACCGGGAGGACAACCGCTTGCAGGTGTTCTTTGACGGAAAGCCTGACGCGGACACCCGGGCCGAGCTGAAAAGCAGCGGCTTTCGTTGGGCTCCCAGCGTGGGCGCATGGCAGAGGCAGCTCACGGACAACGCCATCCGGGCGGCTGACCGTCTGGAATGTATCAAGCCGCTGTCCGGCGAAAAGCCCTCCCAACTTCAAAAGAAGCCCTCTATCTTGCAGACCATGCGGGAACAGGACGAAAAAGTCCAGACGGAGCCGGAAAAGAAAGCTCCGTCCGGCAGAGATGCCGAGCGGTAAGCCTCGGGCCATATTGGCCCGAGGTTTTCTGTTCCCCGAGATTGTACGGGGGCCTCCCGGATAGCGGGAACCCCGACGGAAAGGAGGTTTTATGCAAGAAGAAGTAAACCAAAAAACGGTTGCCCTTTCGATCAGGACAACGAAGCTCACAGGAAAAGTGCTGGCTGCCGCTCTTGGCAAGGTGGTTCGGGCGCTGCAAAAGCACCACCAGAAGGCGCTGACCCCGCAGGGACGCCAGAGCGTGAAAAAGCTGATGAACCACTATGGCGGCAAAAGTGCCATGCCCTATGTGGGAGCTCCAAAGGATTTTGACCGGATCGCGAAGGAGTTCCATGTGGACTACGCTTTCCATAAAGTGAGCCCCGGTCATTACCTGCTGTTTTTCAAAGCCAATCAGGCGGACGCTATCACGGCGGCCTTCCAGAAGTACAGCGCAAAGGTGCTGAACAAAGAGCAGGACAAGGCTTCCATCCTCGGTCAGCTTCGGAATTTCACGGAGCAAATCAGGACGCAGGCAAAGGAAAAGCAGCGGACCAGAGAGGCGGTGAAGGACGGACGTTGAGTGACAAAATCAGAAAATATGTGCTCCCAAACCTGCCGTACCTCTTTGTGTTCTGGTTCTTCTCCAAAATCGGGACGGCCTACCGGATCGCCCCCGGCACAGACTTTGGGACAAAGCTCATGGGGATGCTCTACACCTTCCCCAAAGCCTTTGAAACCTACTGGCCGGGGCTGGGCGGTATTGACCTGCTGGTGGGCCTTGCCGGTGCGGCTGGGGTGTATCTGCTGATACAGTCAAAGATCAGGCAGGCGAAAAAATTCCGGCGGGATGCGGAGTACGGCACCGCCCGCTTCGGAACAAAGGAGGATATAAAGCCGTTTGTAGACCCTAAATTTCAGAACAATGTCATTCTGACCGGGACGGAGTTCCTTACCATGAACACCCGTCCGAAGATACCCGCCAATGCCCGGAACCTAAACGCCTGTGTCATCGGATCGTCCGGCTCGGGAAAGACAAGGTTCTGGTTGACCCCGCAGCTCCTTCAAGCCCATTCCTCGTATGTGGTGGTAGACCCGAAGGGCGGCACTCTCGACCAGTGCGGGCGGTTTCTGCAACGGGAGAAATACAGGGTGCGGGTGTTCAACAGTATCGACTTTTCAAAATCCATGCACTACAATCCGCTGGCCTATATCAAGACAGAAAGCGATGTTTTGAAATTTGTTACCGCCCTGATTGCCAACACCAAAGGCGACGGCAAGGAGGGCGACGAGTTCTGGACAAAAGCAGAAACCCTCTTGTACTGCGCCCTTGTGTCCTACATCGTCTTTGAGGGGCCGGAGGAAGAACGCAACATGAATACGCTGGTGGAAATGATAAACAGCATGGAAGTCCGGGAGGATGACGAAACCTTCAAAAACGCGGTGGACTATATGTTTGACGGGCTGGAACGCCGCAGCCCCCAGCACTTCGCCGTGAGGCAGTATAAGAAATACAAGCTCGCCAGCGGCAAGACAGCCAAAAGCATTTTGATTTCCTGCGGTGCAAGACTGGCTCCCTTTGATATTCCCCAACTTCGGGAGATCATGTCTTATGACGAACTGGAGCTGGATAAGCTGGGGGATGAAAAATCAGCGCTGTTCTTTCTTATCAGCGACACGGACACCACCTACAACTTTTTGGTTGCCCTCGCTTTTTCGCAGATGTTCAACCTTCTGTGTGAACGGGCTGATAACACCTATGGCGGGCGTCTGCCCTACCATGTGCGGGTGCTGTGGGACGAGGCAGCCAACACCGGACAGGTGCCGGGGCTGGAAAAGATCGTGGCCGTCATCCGCTCCCGTGAGATCAGCCTGACGCTCTTTTATCAGGCTATGAGCCAGTGCAAGGCATTGTACAAAGACCATTCCGAAACCATCATGGGCAACATGGACAGTATCGTATTCCTCGGAGGCCGGGAGGCTTCCACCCTAAAGGATATTTCGGAAAACTGGCTGGGCAAGGCCACCATCTCCATGCAGACCGAGGGTCGAAGCCGTGGACAGTCTGAAAGTTACAGCCAGAATATGCAGCGACTTGGCCGGGAGCTGATGACCACCAGCGAGATCACCACCATGCCCGGGGATAAATGTATCTTGCAGCTTAGGGGGCTCCCGCCCTTCCTGTCCCCGAAGTATGACTTGAAAAAGCACCCGAATTACAAGTACACAGCCGAATTTGATAAAAAGAAAAACGCCTTCCGCTTGGAAAGCCTGTTCCGCCACCGGCCATTGAGACTAAAGCCGGAGGACGAATACACGGTGTACGAAGTGGACGGCTCCGACACAGACGAAGAAGCTGACCTGTTGAATTTCGATGATCTGGACAGCGACGAGTTTGTGTAACTTCGGGCCATGATGACCCGAAGCGCCGCCGATGTGGGCGGCTTTTTTTGTACCCAAAACCATCAAACAAACAAAATGGAGGAACGTATATGGAATTTTTCAATCAGGCAATCGACATTCTTAAAATTCTGGTCATGGCTCTTGGCGCCGGTCTGGCGGTATGGGGTGTCATCAATCTTCTGGAAGGTTACGGGTCGGACAACCCTGCGGCAAAAAGCCAGGGCATTAAGCAGCTCATGGCGGGCGGCGGTGTCGTTCTGATCGGCCTTCAGCTTATCCCTCTGCTGTCCGGTCTGTTCAGCTAAGTGTTACCCGTTGTCCCTTTTTCCAGAAAAGGAGCTGATGTATGGACTTTATCATCGACGCAATCGTTGAATGGCTGAAAGGTCTGCTCGTCGATGGTATCATGGGAAATCTGGACGGCCTTTTCGATAACGTCAATCAGAGCGTTGGCGAGATCGCCACACAGGTAGGCACGACCCCGGCGGACTGGAACGCCGGGGTCTTTTCCATGATACGACAGATCTCCGAAACTGCCATCCTTCCAATCGCCGGGGTCATCCTCACTTTTGTAATGACTTATGAGCTGATACAGATGCTCATAGAACGCAACAACCTCCATGAAGTTGACACATGGATGTTTTTTAAGTGGGTGTTCAAAACCTTTGTGGCTGTGATGATCCTGACGAATACCTTCAATATCGTGCTGGCGGTCTTTGATGTGAGCCAGCATGTGATCCAGCAGTCAGCGGGCATTATCCAGAACGGGACAGAAATCACGCCGGATGTGCTGGACAGTCTGCGGACAGAGCTTGAGGCGATGGAGTTAGGCCCTCTGTTCGGACTTTGGCTCCAGTCCTTCCTGATCCAGCTTACCATGATCGCCTTAAACATCGTGATTTTCGTCATCGTATATGGCCGTATGATTGAAATTTATTTACTCACAAGTTTAGCGCCGATCCCGTTTGCCACCGTCCCCAACAGGGAAACCGGACACATGGGGCAGAACTATTTCCGCTCCCTCTTTGCGGTGGGCTTTCAAGGTCTATTGATCTTAGTCTGTGTCGCCATCTATGCGGTGCTGATCCAGAGTATCGCCACCGACGGCGACCCCATCGGGGCGATCTGGGGATGCGTGGGATATACGGTGTTGCTGTGTTTTACCTTATTCAAAACAGGCAGTCTTGCAAAATCCATCTTCGGCTGCCATTAAGAGACTTCGGGCCATGTTGACCCGAAGCGGAAAGGAGAAATCCATGCAGGAAAAAACTGCGGGCGGAACACCAGCCGCCCCTTTGAAACTGGATGTAAGCGTGCGGGTCATCGAACCTGTGAAAAACCTCATGGGCTTTGCCAGCGTGAAATTCAATGACTGCTTTGTGGTGGAAAATCTGAAAATCGTACAGGGCAGCAAGGGCCTCTTTCTTGGGATGCCCAGCCAGCCGGACGGAAAAGGCGGCTACCGGGATATGGCCTACCCTGTCACAAAGGAGTTCCGGGAACAGCTCAATACCGCTGTTCTGCAAGCCTATGAGGCAAAGCTGGAACAGATGGCGGAGCGCGGCTCTGTGGGGCGTGCGTCTATCAGCGACCAGCTCAAAGCCGGGAAAGCGGCTGCCGAACAGGCAAAGGCAGAACGGCCTCCGAAGGAAAAACCCAGCCGCAGCGCAGAGCGTTGATCTCGGGCCATGCTGGCCCGAAGCAGAAAGGAGGCGGGAACCATGCCACGCAAACGGACGGGCTATGACGCGGCCTGCTACTATGACGGAAAACTGCTGGGCCGCTGTACCAAAGCGGACAGCGACGCCTATACCCTGTTGATGAACGCCTGCGGCGGGGAGGCCGCCCGTGTCCTTCGGGAATATGCCTATTTTTCCCCGGAACTGAAAGCCATCTTAGAAAAGGCAGCACTCATGCAGGCAGACCGGAGACGGACGGGCGGAATGTTCCATGCGCCGAAAAGCTCCCCGTGGGGCGAGGTGCAGAATTGTGAAACCCTCTGTCCGGGGGTGTTTTTGGTATCTACCGCCAGCCACGGCGGAACGATGGTGGCAAACGAGGTAGCCGCCGTTCTCTCCCCAGCAGCCAAAAAATGCGGCTTCAAGGACAAGGGCTATATTTGCTATGAGGAGGACGCACAGGAAAGCGTAGTGCTCCGGGAGCTGCTGGACAAAAAGCTGTGGAAAATCCCTGACCGCATTAAGGACAAAGGACAGTTTGAAGAAAAACTCAATCAGTCCATCCGGCAGTATCACCCCGAATACTGGCGGGCAAGGCAGAGCGGACGAGAGGCCGCCGAAGCTGCCCGCAGCACAGCCCCGGCCAAAGAGGCCGCAAGATAACCTCGGGCCATGCTGGCCCGAAGCAATAAAGGAGGTGTACCAAAATGGCCTATGTGCCAGTACCAAAAGACCTTTCCAAAATCAAGACAAAGCTGGCCTTCAACCTAACGAAGCGCCAGCTTGTTTGTTTTTCCAGCGCGGCGGCGGTGGGCCTCCCGGCTTACCTGTTTTCCCGTGGCAGTATCGGGAACAGTGCCGCCATGTTCCTGATGATCGGCCTCATGCTCCCGTTCTTCTTTCTGGCTATGTATGAACGAGACGGTCTGCCGCTGGAAAAAGTGCTGAAAAACATCATCCGCACACGGTTCCTCTATCCCCGTGTGCGGCCTTACAAAACCGAAAACTTCTATGCGCTGCTTAGCGCCAGAAAGGAGGCGCAGCCGATTGCGAAACAGCAGAAGGGCCGGAAAGCCCGCAGGCAGAAAGCCTGAAAAGCAGGGCCTTACCGGCCTGTTCACGAAAGGAAAGAACATTCCCACCACCGCCCAGCAGACCCTCCCTTACCGGGAAATGTACCGGGACGGGGTGTGCCGGGTAGCGGACCGCTATTACACCAAAACCATTGAATACGAGGACATCAACTACCAGCTCGCACAGTCCGAAGATCAGGCAGCCATCTTTGACGGGTGGAGCGCCTGCCTCAACTACTTTGACAGCAGCCTTCCGTTCCAGCTTTCCTTCCTCAACCACCGGAGCCGCCCGGGCAGCCGGTACAGCGTGAACATCCCCATGCAGGACGATGATTACAACAGCGTCCGGTGTGAGTATGTGGAAATGCTGGAAAACCAGATCGCCAAAAGCAACAACGGCATTGTCCGCACAAAGCTCCTGACCTTCGGCGTGAATGTGGACGACCTTCCCACCGCCAGGGCAAGGCTGGAACGTGTAGAGGCGGACATTTGCGGGAACTTCAAAAAGCTGGGCGTCAAGTGCCGCTCCCTTTCGGGGCTGGAACGGCTGGAGCTTCTTCACGGGCAGCTCCACCCCGGCAGCGGCTCCCCCTTCCGGTTTTCATGGGATATGATCCCCAAAACCGGGCTTTCCACCAAAGACTTTATCGCCCCGGACAGCTTCGACTTCCGTTTCAGCCGTCTGTTCCGGGTGGGGACGACTTGGGGTGCCGCCTCCTACTTGCAGATTTTGGCCTCGGAGCTCTCGGACAAGCTGCTGGCGGAGCTTTTGGAAATGGATGCGGAAATGACCATCACTCTCCATATCCAAACCGTCGATCAGGCCGCCGCCGTAAAATCCATCAAGGCCAAAGTCTCCGACATTGACAAGATGAAGGTGGAGGAACAAAAGAAGGCAGCCCGGTCAGGGTACGACATGGACATACTTCCACCCGACCTTGTAACGTACAGCAACGACGCAAAGACCCTCTTGGAAGATTTACAGAGCCGGAATGAGCGAATGTTCCTTCTGACCTTCCTTGTGGTAAACATGGCCCCGACCCGCCGGGAGCTGGACAATGACCTGTTCACGGTGTCGGGTATCGTCCAGAAATACAACTGCACCTTGAAGCGGCTGGACTTCCAGCAGGAGGATGGTTTTCTTTCCAGCCTTCCGCTGGGCCATAACGGCATTGAGATCAAGCGCGGCATGACGACCAGCTCCACGGCCATTTTCGTTCCCTTTATGACGCAGGAGCTCCGCATGGATGGCGAAGCCGTCTATTACGGGCTCAACGCACTTTCCCATAACGTCATCATGGCAAACCGGAAAAAGCTCAAAAACCCCAACGGCCTGTTCCTCGGCGTGCCGGGCTCCGGCAAATCCTTTGCCGCAAAGCGGGAGCTTGTGAACGTGTTCCTTGCCACCCGTGACCGGATCATTGTGGTAGACCCGATGGGCGAATACTCGCCCCTTATCAAGCGGCTGGGCGGACAGGTCATCGAGATCGCCCCGGACAGCCCCCACCACATCAATCCGATGGACATTGACCTAAGCTTTGACGAGGAAAACCCGATGGCGCTGAAAGCCGACTTTATCCTGTCGCTGATGGAGCTGATCGTTGGCGGCAAGGATGGCTTGCAGCCGGTGGAGCGGACCGTCATTGACCGCTGTGTACGCCAGATGTACCGGGAACATTTGCAGGACCCGGAAACAAGCAAAATGCCGACCCTCCAAACCCTGTATGACCTGCTCTGTTCCCAGCCGGAGGGCGAGGCGGTACGGCTGGCAACTGCCCTTGAAATCTATGTGTCGGGTTCCCTTAACGTGTTCAACCATGAAACCAATGTGGACTTAAACCGCCGTCTGGTATGCCTTGACTTAAAAAAGCTGGGGGCCGGGCTTCGGACGATTGCCATGCTCATTATGCAGGACTTGGTAAACTCGCAGGTGTCCATGAATTTCCTGCGCGGTATCGCTACATGGTGCTACTTCGACGAATTTCATGTGCTGCTCCGTGACCGTCTGACGGCAAGCTATTGTGTGGCAATCTGGAAAATGCTGCGAAAAAAAGGGTGCGTTCCGAGTGCTTTAACGCAGAACGTAAAGGATTTTCTGGCAAGCCCGGAGATCGAGAACATCTTTGAAAACTCGGACTTCCTTGTGCTGCTCTCGCAGGCACAGGGGGACCGGCAGATTTTAGCCAAACAGCTTGGGATCAGCCCCCACCAGCTTTCCTATGTGACCCATACCAATTCCGGCGAAGGGCTGCTGTTCTTCGGGAATACCACCATCCCGTTTGTTGACCGCTTCCCGCAGAATACCGAGCTGTACGCCATTATGACCACCCGCCCGGAGGACAAAAAACAGGAAATGAACCGGGCATAACGCACTTCGGGCCATGTTGGCCCGAGGTTTGGAAAGGAGGGATACATCATCGGAAAGAAACCGGATAAACGGAATTTTCAAAGGCCGGGGCCGACGGAGGATACCGGGGGCAATCGCCCCGGACCGGCTGAACGGGAAAGACCTTCCCCCGCACCATCCCGACGTCTGCGGTTTGAGGACGAGGATACCGGACAGGACATCCCTTCGGGCCACAATGGCCCGAAGTCCAAAAGCGGCAAGTTTCAAGAGGACAGCCGGAAAAGCCGTCCCTCTGACCGCATGAGGCAGGAGGATGAAGCGGGCGGGCCGCAGGATACCGGCAAGGCACAGGAGCCGGAGGGCTCCGCCGAGAAGGCCGGGAGCAAAAAGGACAAGTACCAGAAAGCACAGGCAAAAGCGGAACACGCCGGGGAAAAGCTGGGAAAGGCCCGGGAGAAACTGGACAAGACCGAGGCAAAACGGGCAGCGAAGAAGCCGCCGGGGCTTGCAAAAAAGGCAGTCCGGGGAGCCCGCACAGAAGCGTGGTTCTATGTCCACAACAAGATACACGAGGTTGAGCATGAAAATGTGGGTGTGGAAGGAGCCCATAAATCCGAGCTGGCCGCAGAGGCCGGAGCCCGGAAACTGACCCGCTATGCCAAACGCCGCTGGCGGGAACACCCAGCCCGGAAGGTGGCAAAGTGGGAACGGAAGGACATAAAAGCTCGGGCCAATGTGGATTTTCAAAAGATGGCCTCCGAGCACCCGGAACTTGCCAGCAATCCGCTTTCCCGTGTGCAGCAGAAATGGAAACTGAAACGCCGGTATTCCAAAGAAGCAAAGGCGGCTGCAAAACAGGGCGCAAAGGCCGCAAAGAAAACCGCTGCCGCTTCGGGAACTGCGACCCGTCGGGCGGCGCAGTTTGTGACCCGTCATCCCGTGGCGGTGCTGGTCCTGCTCCTGCTGTTGCTGCTCTGTTTTCTTGTGTCGGCGGTAAGCTCTATCTTTCCCACGCTTGGCAGCGGCCTTGCCAATGCGTTATCCGGCACCTCCTACGCCTCGGAGGATACGGACCTGCTGGGCGTGGACGAGGACTACACGGCACTGGAAAACGAGCTGGCGCAGACGGTAGCGAACATCGAAAGCACCCATCCCGGCTATGACGAGTACCGCTATTCCGTGGACGAGATCGGCCATAACCCCTATGAGCTGGCATCCTATCTCTCGGCAAAGTACCATGTGTATTTCCGGGAACAGGTGCAGGACGAACTGCGGGAGATCTTCGAGGCACAGTATGAGCTGACCTTGACGGAGGAAGTCGAGATACGCTACCGCACCGAAACCAGCACCGACCCGGAGACCGGGGAAACCACCACCGAGGAAGTCCCCTATGAGTATTACATCTTAAATGTGACCCTCACAAACAAGACGCTGCCCGCCGTGATCCTGCCGAGGCTTAACGAACAGCAGCGGGAAATCTACACCGTTATGCAGCAGCTCAAAGGCAACAAACCCTATCTGTGGGAAGGGATTTACAACGGCGGCGAAGATACCGGCCCCAGCTATGAGATACCCGGCGAGGCGCTGGATGACCCGGCTTTTGCGGCGCTCATGGAAGAAGCCACAAAGTACATCGGCTGGCCCTATGTGTGGGGCGGCTCCAGCCCGTCCACCTCCTTTGACTGTTCGGGCTTTGTCTGCTGGGTGTACACGGCCAGCGGCGTCCACAACCTGCCCCGTACCACGGCGCAGGGCATTTATAACCAGTGCGCTATCATTTCCCCCTCCGAGGCAAAGCCCGGCGACATTATCTTTTTCACGGGAACCTATGACAGCCCCGGCCCTGTGTCCCATGTGGGGATTTATGTGGGCGACGGGATGATGCTCCATTGTGGTTCGCCCATCCAATACGCAAACATCAATTCAAGCTACTGGCAGACACATTTCTATGCCTTCGGGCGTTTGTGAGCCAGAGGAAAGGAGTCCTTGCATGAACAAGATCGACAAGCTCGATAAGGAATTGGAAAAAGCCCGGGAGAAGGCTGCCGAATGGCAGGTAAAAATCCGGGAGCTGGAAAAGCAGAAACAGGAGGAAGAAAACAGCCAGATCGTGCAGGCGGTGCGCTCGCTCAAACTGACCCCCGCCCAGCTTATGGCTTTTCTGAATGACCCCAAAAACAGCCTTACCGCTTCGGGCCATACTGACCCGAAGCCGGAGGCACCCGAAAAGGAGGACACAGCCCATGAAGAAAATTAAATACCGCAGGCTGGCGGCGATGGCTGCCAGCCTTTTGTGTTGCCTGAGCTTTACGGTCTCGGCCTACGCCCAGAGCAGCGAGCCGCAGCCGGAGACAACGCCCGCCCCGGTGGAAACCGAAGCGGAGCCGGAAACCCAGAACCCCTTTACCCCGGACGGGACAGGAACCGTGGTGGACAACGCCACCGACGCGGATGGAAAGGAGTTCTACACCATCACGACCGCAGACGAGAGCGTGTTTTATCTGGTGATCGACAAACAGAAAACCAGCGAGAACGTCTATTTCCTCAATACCGTTACCACAGACGACCTTCTTCCTCTTGCCGAACAGGGTAAGGAACCGCCCAAAGAAGTGACCCCGGAGCCAGAGCCAAAGCCCACCGAACCTGTGGATGAAGTACCGGAACCCGAGCCGGAGAAAAAGGACAGCCCCCTTCTCTCTCTGCTCCTGATCGGTGCGGTGGTGCTGGCCGGCGGTGGAATTGGTTACTATTTCAAGATTTACAAGCCGAAGCATGAGGCCCCGGATTTGGAGGATGATTACTGCGAATATGAGGACGGGGAGCTGGAGGAGATCGCAGAGGAACCCGAGGACGAAGATACCCCGCCGTGGGAGGAAGATACGGAGGAATGAGAATGAATTTTACAAGCAGCCCTTTTGAACGAATGATGAAGGAAGTACCGCACCCCGGCTGGGACAATGACGACCCTTGTAAGGGATGCCGTTACTACAAGGAGTGCAAAGGAAAGAAAAAACAGTGCCGGAAGAAGTTCCGGGCGCTGATCGTGGAGCCCCGCCCTTCGGGCCATCGTGGCCCGAAGTCTTAAATGGACGCCCGGGAGCTGACCCGTGACGAGAAGAAGAAAATCCGCACTCTGGTCACGGGGATGTGCGCCAACTATGACCGGGAAAGCGGCCTATGCCTTCCTCTTGACTGTGCCTGCTATATGCTGCACAAGTGCTGGACAGGGGCGTACTGCCGTTACTTCCGTGAGGCTGTCTTGCCCCTTAACCTTGAGCTTCAAGCGTCGCTGACAACGGAAGGCATCTCCCCGGAGCTGCGGGCCTGTGCGGTCTGCGGAAAGGCGTTTTTGCCCGAGGGGCGTCAAGCCTACTGTTCCGACGCCTGCAAGGCCGAAGGGAACCGCCGAAAAAGCCGGGAACGCATGAGGAAAATGCGGGAGAAAAGGCCGGGCGGCTGTTACGATTTGCCGCCTCCAAAGGCTTGACATTCCGGGCTTTTTTGAGGGTGTTTCCGGGGTGGGAATATCTTATTACATTTCTCCCCGGTCTGCCCTCTTATTTCGTAACATCCAGCACTTCGGGTCATGTTAGCCCGAGGCACAGAAAGGAGGTATCTCTTGGAGACAGTACAAGGATATGTGATTTTGAAAGCTGCCACCTTTGAAACCGGACACGGCTTTGCGCTGGGGCATAATCCGGGAGCACCGAGCCCCTTTGTGACCTGGCAGTTTACCGAGGGGGAAAACGGCCATCGGGATTACTACTGGGGCCGCTATGGAACCAGTCAGGCGTGGGCGCAGCGGGACTTTGACCGCCGAGTGGACGACTATCAGCAGCTTTACCATGCGGCGGTCAAGCATACCGAGCTGGGACCGGAGGGCGTTTACCGCTATTATTCCACCCAGCGGCCCGTGGACATAGGAACTTACCCGAAGCCGCCGGATAACCAGCCTCTTTCCATCGTCAACTACGATGACGACAGGCGGCGTCCTGTGGCAGACGGCAGGCTGATGGCATGGGGCGAACTGACCTACGCAAAGCCGCTGACCGAAAAGCAGATGGAGGACTACGAGCTGAAACCAGCACCGGGCAATCCTGACCGGGTGCACCCATCCATTACCGCCCGGCTCAAAGAAGGAACCAGAGGGCAGGAACCCCCGAAGGAGCCCGGCCAGAAGCGGAGCCATAAAAGCCATGAGGAACGATAAAGGAGGATCGTCATGCACGAAAAAGACAACTATCTGAAAACCGCCGAGCTCTCCACGGAGCAGAACTGCAACATGATCGACGGCGTACCCAACAATACGCCCATCCCACCTACGCTCCCGGAGCTGGACGCAAAGCCGCTGGACAAGGTAAAGGAGCCCAAAGAGCGCCGGAAAGGCCGGGAGTTGGAACGCTGATGGAGAACCGCAAGCGGAATGTCCATCTGCACGTTATGGTAACGCCGGACGAGCTGGCAGCCATCCATGAACGGATGGCTGAGGCGGGCATTTCCAACGCCGGGGCTTATGTGCGGAAAATGGCTCTAAATGGATATATCCTGCACATCGACCTTGCACCTGTAAAAGAGTTGATCTCTCTGCAACGGCGCTGTTCTAACAATCTCAATCAGGTTGCCATACACGCACATACCTATGGCGTGTACCCGGAGGAAATCGACGGATTGAAGCGGGACTATGAAAAACTGTGGGGCGAGGTGTCAAAGGTGTTGCGGGAGCTCTCCGAGCTGGTGGCAAAGTAAGACGAGGGCGGCAGGCTTCCGTTGCGGGGCTTGCCGCCCTGCTCTTTTTTTACCACTTCGGGCCAGTATGACCCGAAGGTTTGGGACAGGATTTACTAATCTTTCGCAACATTTATGTCCCCGGGCAGGCATGATAAAATAGAGGTAGGAAGGATAGATAAAGGAGGTTTTGAAGATGAAGATACTGCTGAAAATATTGGTTGCTCCCTTTGCTTTAGCGTTGTCCCTTCTGGCGGCTCTGCTGGTGTTCCTGTTTGATATTTGTGCCGTCCTGCTGACGATTGCCTCTGTGATTCTGGCGGTGCTGGGTGTTGCTCTCTTTTTCACGCCGACGCCCATAGGCGGGATTGTATTTCTGTTTCTTGCCTTCCTTCTTTCGCCGTATGGACTGCAAGCGGCGGCGGGCTCCCTTCTCTGGGCGCTGGACGGAGGCAAATCCGCTCTGTACCGGTTTCTGGCAAGTTAAGCAGCCTCGGGCCATACTGGCCCGAAGTCGGGGCGGTCTGAATGGGCCGCCCCTTTCTCATGGAAAGGAGGGATGATTTCTGGCTACCACAACTTTGTTACAGCGCCATGCGGGCGAAGGCGAAACGATTGCTGAGGCTATCCGGGATTGTCTGGACTATGGCAAGGACCCGGAGAAAACAGAAAGCGGAAAGTATATCTCCGCTTATGAATGTGATCCGGCCACCGTGGCAGACGAGTTCCTTTTGGCAAAAGCCAGCTATGCCGCTATGACGGGTCGGGAACAGAAAAAAGAAAATGATGTGCTGTGCTATCAGATACGACAATCCTTCTATCCGGGCGAGATCACCCCGAAGGAGGCGAACCGTATCGGCTATGAGCTGGCTATGCGCTGGACAAAGGGGCGGCACGCTTTTATCGTTACCACACATACCGATAAGCAGCACATCCATTGTCACATTTATTACAACTCCACCACCCTTGACTGCACCCGGAAATTCCGAAATTTTTGGGGCTCCAGCTTCGCCCTTCGGCGGCTCTCTGACAGGCTGTGCCTTGAAAACGGGCTGTCCATCGTGGAGAACCCGAAGCCCCGGAGCAAGAGCAAGTATCGGAACTATGGGGAGTGGCAGAAAGACCGGAAAGGACCGCTTTCCTATCAGGACCGACTGCGCCTTGCTATTGATACTGCGCTGGCGGAACGCCCCGCTGATCTGGACGAATTTCTCAATTTGATGAAGCGGGCCGGGTATGAGGTCAAGACGGTTCGGGGCGGCGGTATCAGTTTCCGGCTGACCGGGCAGGGACAGGAACGCTTTACCCGTCTGCGTGCCTCCACGCTGGGGGACGGCTACGACTTGCAAGATGTTCTGGCCGCCATTGAGGGCAAAGAAAAACGCCCCGGGCACTCGGAGCGGAAAATCAGTCTGGCGGTGGATATTCAAGCGAAGCTGGCTGCCGGTAAGGGACCGGGATATGAACGCTGGGCGAAGGTATTTAACATTAAGCAGATGGCCGCTGCCCTTGCCTATATACAGGACAATGGACTGACCGATTATGAGCAGTTGGCACAGAAAGCCACCGAGGCGGCAGACCGTTTCCATGCCATTTCCGAGCAGATCAAGCAGACGGAACAGGCCATGAAAACCAATGCCGGGCTAAAGGCCGCAACGGTTCAGTATGCCAAAACCCGTCCGGTCTTTGAGCAGTATAAGGCGACGAAGTACAGCCGGAAATTTCTTGCGGAGCATGAGGCCGATCTTGAACTGTACCGGGCTGCACAAGCGGAAATGCGCTCTCTGCTGGGCGGGGCGAAGCTCCCCAAAATGGATGTGCTGAAGGAGGAAGGCCGTAAGCTCACAGCAAAGAAAAAACAGCTCTATGGAGAATACCAGAAGGCACGACGAGATATGCAGGAGATCGTCACGATCAAGGCGAACATTGACACTCTAATGGGCTACACCGGGCCGGGACGAAAGCAGGAAAAGGAGCGTTAAGGTTATGAAAATAAGGAGCAAAGCGACGCTGACACTTCGGGCCATGTTGGCCCGAAGATACGGGTTTGGGGCGAGCCCCAACAAGCCGCCTTTGTGCCACTTGTGGCCACAGAGGCATTGCTTGCCACTTAGCGGCAGTCCCTAAAATGGTGCAAAAAAACAGAGGCCCTTATTCTGGAACCTCCGTTTCTCTGGCTTTCTTGAGCCCTTCGGCTGTGGCCTCCATGACAACTAGCTCCTTTTCATTCATGGAGTTGAGAAGTACATCAATGTGCTTTCTGCAACTGTGTTCGTCCCGCTGTTCTTCCCGGTAGAAAAACTGGTCTACGGAAATATCGAACATGGTAACGAGTTTGAAAAATAAATTGAAGCTGGGATGTTGTCCCTTGTTTTCAATATTCATAATCGTGCGGTCTGTCTTGCCGACCAGCTCCGCCACATAGGCCTGTGTCCAGCCTCTTTCTTCTCTAGCTTGTTTGATTGCCAGCCCGAGCCCATGAAAGTCAAACCTGATTTCATCTTGGTTCATTCTCATATCACCCTATATCATTGTACATTTCGGGTTGAATTATGAGAATGTAATGAAATTTGATGTTAAGTAGTATTTTGTTTCACTATCAAATAGCCACATGATTGAATATAGCAAACGATTGTGATAAAGTTGATACGAATATGCCATAAAATTATATTCTGCAAATTGATCAATGTTAAAGAGAGGTATTTTATATGAATTACACAATTCTAATAGTTGATGACGATATGGCTATCAATGATATGCTTGTTAAATATCTTCGGAAAAATGGTTATATAACATATTCTGCTTATTCAGGAACAGAAGCCCTTCTTTTTCTTGAAAAGCAAAAAGTTAATCTGATTATTTTGGATTTAATGCTTCCCGGTCTTTCTGGTGAACAAGTTTTAGCAAAAATAAAGAAAACAAAAAATGTACCTGTAATCGGTCTATCTGCAAAAGAAGATTCTAAAAGTAAAATTTTCTTATTGAAAAACGGTGCTGATGATTATGTAACGAAACCCTTCGATATAGAAGAGCTACTTGCAAGGATTGAAACGATTTTACGACGGATTTATGAAAATCAATATACATCAAATTCCTTGTTATGTTGTGGCGATTTAAATTTAGATACAATAGGAATGGAGGCCACTCTAAAAAATCAAAAATTGCCCCTTACAAAAAATGAGTTTGCTATATTGAAAATGCTTATGGAACATCCGCAACAAGTATTTACGAAAGATATGATTTATGAGCAATTATGGAATGAAGCTTTAGAGGGAACTGAAAATGCTATCAATGTTCATATCAGCAACTTACGCAAAAAAATTGCTGCAATAGATAATAGTAAATCGTATATTAAAACGGTTTGGGGAATTGGGTTTAAGATGGACATATAATCTTTATGAAATCCTTAGATTTAGAAAATAATTTACTTAAACTTATCCCTTACACTAAAACCACAAGGAGGGATATATCATGGAATATATACTAAGAACGAACACAGTATCTAAAAAATACACAAATTATTATGCTGTTGATAAAGTATCCATTTCTATTAAAAAAGGCGAAATATATGGCTTGATTGGAAAAAATGGTGCTGGTAAGTCTACTTTAATGAAAATGATAGCAGGTTTGGTTGAACCATCAGAAGGCTCTATTGAACTATTTGGAAATTTTGTTCCCCAGACCGAGCGTTATCGTATTGGTTGTGTAATTGAATCTCCGGCACTTTATGCAGAATTAACCGCAAAACAAAATTTGGAAGTATTTAGAAAAGCATATGGACTGTCAAGCAAAGAATCTGTACAACAAATTTTAAAGCAGGTGGGTCTGTCACAATATGAAAATAAAATTGTCAAAAAATTTTCATTAGGTATGAAACAGCGTTTAGCCATTGGCATTGCCTTGTTGGGAAATCCTGATTTTCTGATTCTTGATGAACCTATCAATGGCTTAGATCCGACTGGAATACAAGATATGAGGAATTTCTTATTAAAACTAAATAGGGAAGAACATATTACCATTATGATTTCCAGTCATATCTTGGGGGAATTGTCAAAAATTGCAACGAAATACGGAATTATTAAAAATGGCAAGTTGATTGAAGAAATCACTGCAAAAGAATTAAATGAAAAATGTCAATGTTGTTTAAAAATTAAGGCATCAGATACTGCACAGGCCGCTATTTTAATAGAGAAAAATCTCCATACTAAAAACTACGAAATTCTTTCCGATAATAATATTCGGATTTTTGAATATGTAGACAATCCCGGAATTGTAAACTCCTTACTGGTTAATCATGGAATTTCTGTTGATGAATGTACTGTAACAAAGGAGTCACTGGAAGATTACTTCAATGAAAAAATGAGAGGAGGCATAGTCAATGCTTAATTTAATTAGAGCTGATTTTTATAAAACAATACATGGAAAAGTCTTGAAAGTATGTTTTCTTATGATGACAGGATGGATATTCTTATGTGCTTATGCACAAAAAGCAACGGTTGGCATGAGGGAATATTTGGTAGGTACAGAAGTTTCTGCAAATTACTGGGATTCTTTTTTTAATTATTACCCGGTTGTATTTCCTTTGATTATTTTTTGCAGCTACTATTTCTCAAATGATTTTCGTCAAGGGACTGTAAAACATTATATAGAAAAAGGTCTGTCACGATGGAGTTACTTCTTTTCAAAATTGGTAATTGGCTGGATTGTATCATTCTTTTTTTTGGTGTCTGCCTTTTTAATTGGTTTGTTATGTAATAAAATTTTTTTTGGAATAAGCGGTTTTACTTTTACAAACATTAGCAATATAGTGTCCTACATATTCTGTGAGGCATTATATCATATGGCTGTATCAACGCTCGCAATTTCACTTGTTTTTCTCATAAGAAACAGTTCAGTTAGCATGGCAGTTAATGCTTTGCTTATATTTTTTGGTTATCTGGTTCTTCATGGATTGGAAAGTATTTTGGGCTTAGGATATAACATCACAATTTTTTGGGCAATTAGTAATATCAATAAAACAAGAATAGATATGGCAGTTCAATGGCTTCCAACCGCAATTATCATTTTCTTCGCCTATATGATTATATTTGGTGGAGTTATAGGAACAATTTTCAAGAAAAGAGATATTACATAATGCAGGGAGGGATAATGTTATGAGTGTGGTACTTCAAATATATGCTATCATTGTGACACTATCTCTTATTATTGTTTTATCATTTTACTTGCTTCATCGTAGGGAGGTAACCCGGTTAAGCCAGAAATTGCAAACACTTTTACATTCATTTACCCATGCGGAATTGACATTAGATTTTCCTTCTTCCGATATAACCGATCTTGTAAATGCTTTAAATGAATTGCTTCGAGTTTACCACAAACAAGTATATTCATTACAAAAAAAGGATGAGGCAATCAAAGAAACAATTACAAATTTAGCCCATGATCTTAGAACACCTGTGACTGCTATTCAAGGCTATACACAAATGCTTCTACAATCACCTGAGTTGTCCGAGGAAGATTTAGATGCAGCAGTTATTATAAATGAAAGATTGAATGTTTTAAATCAGTTACTAAATCAGTTGTTTGAATTTGCACGAATAGAGGCTGATGAACTGGATTTTTCTTATACTACATTTGATTTAAATGCTGTTTTACGCTCTGTTGCAGTTTCCTTTTTTAAATCTTTTGAGGAACGCAAAATCATTCCAGTATTAAGTATTGCAGAGATTTCTTTTCCATTTTATGGAGATGAAAAAGCAGTAACCAGAATTTTTGAAAATATCATTTCTAATGCCTTGTCACATGGGAAAAGTGATTATCGTTTTTCATCTTATGATGATAATGAAAATTACCATTTTTCTTTTCAGAATTTTACTGACAGCATAAATGAATCTGATATAGACAAAATATTTAATCGTTTTTATACAACAGATTTATCCCGTTCCCGTAAAACAACCGGTTTGGGTCTCACAATAGCAAAGAATTTAACAGTAAAAATGGGCGGTTCTATTAGTGCTTCTCTAAATAATAATGTTTTTGAAATTGTAGTGTGCTTTCCTAAGCAAAAAGGATAAAAAACTGATGACCTGCTTTGGTGGTTAAAAAAAACCGCTTATAAAGTAGGTGTATTATATTGCTTATTCATATAAAAACTTAATGGCGGTTTCAAAGCCGCCATTTTTCGTGCAAATAAAAGAACAAATAATATTCTAACACAAACATGGCGGCGTAGGAGGATGCCGCCATGTCTGTGTTAGTGATTCATAGTACCCATGAGTTACATCAATTAAAAAAAGCCTTGCCCCTCCTCCGGGATATTCTGGCTACATATATGAAAAATATCATCATGTAAACGATAGTTCTATTTCATGCGTCCGTGTGGCTTCATGCCGCCCGGGCGCTTTTGTGTTCTTATGGGGCTGCTTCGGGTCATGTTGGCCCGAAGTCATTCCCCGGTGCCGCTCCCCGCCGCCTTCGTTTCGGTCACTCGTCAACCAACAACCGAAACGGAGGTCAATATGGCTATTATCAATTTGCGGGACTATTACCCATTCTATACATCAGATTGCTTCATGGAAGTATCGGAAGAAGTTGCAGAAATGTTCAAAGAGTTTGATCGTAAAGAGGCTGCCTACCGGCTGCGTACATACCGCCACAAAGCCTACTATTCCCTTGATCGGGATGACGGGCTGGAGCATGAAGCTGTCTTTGTTGCCTTATCTCCCCATGAACTGTATGAGCGGAACGTGACCATGCAGGAGCTTCACGCAGCGATTTCCAGTCTGCCGGACAAACAGGCAAAACGGATTTATGCTCATTTCATTCTCGGCATGACCAAACAGGACATTGCCCTGGCAGAGGGCGTCCATGAAAAAGTGGTTCGTGTCGCAATCGAGCGAGGTCTGCGGCGCTTAGAAAAAATTTTGAAAAATTCTTTGTAAGGCGTACCGATTTAGGCCGGAAAATGAAATGGCTTATGAGAGGCAACACACTTCGGGTCACAATGGCCCGAGGTTCAGAGAAGCCTCATGCAGATTGAAAATTGAATAAAAAGACACCCGGATACGAAGGGGAACGCGCTGTGTGACAGACCCGCCATGACCTCGGATTTCAGAGAATACAGTCTTTGTAAAACTGAGCGAGCGAACAGGTCCATGCCATAGGTGGGGCAAGGCTGGCTCCACCGGAACAGGTGCAGAACCCGGATACTTGCGTTTAGTCACAGTCCGAGCGTTGAAGCGGTCTTGCAAGCCGTGAGCCGTCGCAGGCAATGAGAACGCCTTGCCATCAGAATGGGGAGAGTTGAAATACTATGGGGCATGAAGCCTATGTCCGTCCGGTGTGTCTGAAATGAAGTGAAAACCTATGGGGAGCCCCCGGCAATGCTGTCTGATGATAGGCCAACCGATCCGGCGTGGCTCCCCATCTTTTCAAAAAAGGAGCACTTTATGGGAAATGCGTTTGGAATGATCCCCGGCTTGGAACCGGACGAATGGAGCAATGACGCCTGCCGTGGTTATGTCATTATGGCAATGGAGGACTGCGGATTTTCAAAGAAGGATATACGGCGTGTTGTGGGCCAGCTTTATGAAGTATTCGACCTCAACAGCTTGGAGGACGCCAAAGAAAAATACCTTTCCAGTCCTTACTGACCTCGGGCCACATTGATCCGAAGTGGAGAAAGCTCAAAAGACGGCACCTGCTGGGTGCCGTCTTTTGACATTTCCCCACGGGACAAGTGGGAAAGGCTGGCATATACACGCACTTTCGCAAAGGAGGTTTTCAATGACGCAAGCTGTCACTTATGAACGAGAAACAAAGTCTGTCGCATTTCAAGGGAAGATCATTATGCTGGAAAGCCTCACGCCGGTACTTCCCCCGAAGGAGAAAGAACAGCGCAAAAAAGAAATTGAGCGTTGTCTTTACGAGGTGTTCAGCAAATATGGGGACAGATTTCCCTGATCATTCGCAACATTGTTGTCCGGGGCTGCTGATGGTATAATATAGTTGTAAGGTTGGTAGCTCCATTCCAACAAGGAAAGGAGCCCAATATGGAATTTATCAGAGAAGATTGTATTTACGCAAGACAGTCAGTAGACCGCAAGGACAGTATCAGCATTGAAAGTCAGATTGACTTTTGCAAGTATGAATTGAAAGGTGGTAGCTGCCGGGTATTCAAGGACAAAGGCTATTCCGGTAAGAATACGGACAGACCGGAGTTTCAAAAGCTGCTGGGTGAGATCCGCAAGGGAAAGGTCCGGCGTGTCATCGTGTACAAACTGGACCGTATAAGCCGTTCTATTCTGGACTTTGCAACGATGATGGAGCTGTTTCAAGAGTATGATGTGGAGTTTGTATCATCCACAGAAAAGTTTGATACTTCGACCCCGATGGGCCGGGCCATGCTGAACATCTGCATTGTATTCGCCCAGCTTGAACGTGAGACAATTCAGAAGCGTGTCACAGACGCCTACTATTCCCGGTGCCTGAAAGGCTTTCACATGAGCGGACAGGCACCATACGGTTATCAGTTAGAGCCTACTGTGGTAGAGGGTATCCGCACAAAGAAAATGGTTACCGACCCCGTAGCCGCCGACCATGTTCGGCTGATGTTTGAAATGTACGCTGAACCGGAAACCTCCTTCGGAGATATTACCCGATACTTCGAGGAACATGACATAAAAATTTATGGCAAATCCATGTTCCGTACATTTCTTTCCCAGCTTTTAAGAAACCCTGTTTACGCACAGGCCGATTTGGAGCTGTACGAATTTTTCAAGAGCCAGGGCGCAGCGATTGTCAATGACGCTTCCGACTTTGCCGGAACAAACGGCTGCTATCTCTATCAGGGGCGGGATGTGAAGGAGGACAAGGACAGGTGCTTAAAAGACCAGATACTTGTTATCGCTCCCCACGAAGCACTCATTTCCTCTGACACATGGCTGAAATGCCGAAAAAAACTTATGGTAAATACCACCTTCCAGCAGGGACGGAAACCGAAAAATACTTGGCTGGCTGGAAAAATCAAATGCGGGCATTGTGGGTATGCTCTGAAAGCCACCCATGTACCAAACAGCACCGGATATTTCCGCTGTACCAAACGGACGGAAAACAAAGGCTGTCCGGGCTGCGGGAAAATCCGCAAAGAAGAATTTGAGCAATTCATTTTCTCGGCCATGCAGGAAAAGTTCAAAGACTTTCAGATACTCCACGGCAGAGAGGAAAAAGTCAATCCGAAACTGACCGCCTATCAAGTGGAGCTGGCACAGGTGGAGGCAGAAATTGAAAAGCTGCTGGATACGCTGACCGGAGCCAATGCGACCTTGCTTGCCTACGCCAACAAAAAAATTGAAGAACTGGACACCCGACGCCAGACCATTTCAAAGGCAATCGCCGAATTGAGTGTTGAAACCATATCGCCCCAGCAGATAAAGAAGTTATCCTATTATCTCGACAACTGGGACAGCATAGATTTTGACGACAAAAGAAAAGCCGCCGATGGTTTGATCTCTACGATCAAGGCCACCAGCGACCGTGTTCAGATAGAGTGGAAAATCTGACATTTCCGCTCTATCGCCCCTCATTTCTATTTTATCTTGTTTGTACCCCTTGTACACCGATGTTTGTAATAATTCAGAAAAATAATTTTGTTTTCTTAAATTTACATCTTGTTCTTTGTGTATCCTAACTAAATCACTATTATACTTTTTTAAGGTGCAATTATTTATTAAACTCATAACTAAAAATAATAGCATAAACAAAAGGCTTATTCTTCCAATAATTATTGCCGAAAAAACAGTTTCTATAATTTCACATATTAATACAATCGCTATCCTATAAAAATTAAGACTTGAAGATTCAATAAAGCACCTAGCTCTTTGTAACTTCAATACGTATTCTGCATCATTTAACAACAATATATTTTTATTTGCAACACTATTATATAATCGTCTTAATAGATGTATTTCTACCAGATTACTATACTTTACAGTTATTACGTCTGCAAAATTATTCGCAATTTCTTTAATTATATAAACCAAAAAAAGAACTCCAACAGAAATCAATACTATTGTTATATCATTTGAAGCTATATATTGATAAACCAACAACACTAAAGGTTTCATAATGTTTTGAACTATAATTAGCAATGCCAAGATAACTGTATATTTGACTGATAATTTAGTAATTTCATTAAATAGCCATTTATAAATTCTCATAATTCTCCAATCTCCCTTAACTTTAATAAGGACTTTTCCATTGGAAAAGCCCTTATATTCAGGGAATTATGCCTAATCACTATACTAACGCTATATTATAAAATGTATAAAATTCCCTCGGAACGGCAAACTATATTTTACCAGCCAGAGTTGCAGTTAAATTTGTGTCCGCCTTTCGTACAGTCATAATTGTTGCAGTTAAAGTTACTTGATGTACACTTGAATGATCCACAACTTCTTGCAGATCCCTGTGCATCGACTTCGAGTTCATTCTTTGTTATTACAGGTTTTGTATATTCCATGTTTCTACCTCCATATGTTCTTTCTTTTGAATGCATTCGTACAGTGATTAAGCTCATCTTATAACCTTTATTATTTCAAATCAGAAAGCAATTGTTTTTTTCGCAAATAACAATTACCATCCGTTTCTTGTATTGAACCATTACTCACACATAAAGCAATGCATCCTCTTCCACAAGAAGATTTCCATACACATTTATCGCATCCATTCATATATTTCACACCGAGCCTGAAAAAATCAATTAATTCATTACATTGGTTCGATTTAAAAATATCCACAGTATTACTTTCCTTAATACTGCCTACAGCATACTTTTCGTCTGAAAACAACTGGCAAAAATGTACCAATCCATCTGCTGATATACGAGGAGTAATCGGTATCTCATCTGCCATACTATTCAAATATGGGCACCCAATTGTTGTACCCTCCGGGAACTTCACTTCCATCCCTGACTCTATGTAGCTTTTTACCCTGCTATCTTTTTTGTACATTTGAACTATCTTGTCACGTTCTATATCTGGCAAATATAGCTTTTCCAAATTATCTTTTGAACGTCCAAGAACGGTTAATATTGCTATGTCTATATGTGTAATTCCAATGTTTTTCATTAACGTCAAGAATTCAATCAAATCCTCTGAGTTAAATTTGGCCAGCATATATCTAACCAAAATCCTATTAATACCTGCAGCTTTTAATGTTTTCAATCCTGTGAGGGTTTTATCAAAATTTCCCTTTCCACACAGTTGATCATGTATATCGGCACAAGAACCATTTAAACTTACCTGCACTGATACGCCATATTTTTTTAATTTTTCAGCCACTTCTTTCGTTACTAAAGTCGCATTAGTTATAATCAAAATTTGACCAAATCCTTTCTGATAAAGAATTTCAATAAATTTCCATAAATCAGGATGCAATAATGGTTCTCCGCCAGATAAAGTTACGCTAACACCCGCAGGATTCTCAATATCTTTTATTATATTTTGAAATGACTCTACATCAATCCTATGCGTAGAAACTCCTGACTCATTATAACAATGTAAACATCTTAAATTACACTGGGATGTAAGTTCGATATACAGTCCTGTAATCTTAATCTGTTCAGATGCTTTTTTCATTTCCGCTTACACCTCCTTTATTTCTATCAAGTCATTATCTAAAAGCATTGATATTATCTCTCTACAATCTTCACTAATAACATCAATATCCAGAGATTCCTTGTTTACGCAAGCGTCAAATAGCAAGGTCGAGATTTCAGAAATCCTTCTTCCGTTACAGTTATCCCAAATAAACTTTGCAGTTTCATTCAGCCTAAAAATGCTTTTTTCATCCTTTCCCAAAATCACCTTTACTTTTTCTATATCATCTTCAAGGCAATTTTTTTTCATCACAACAACATCATCTTTAAGCATTTGATTTGTTCCTCCTTTGCTTCTTCATTTCAAATAAATAAGTACATTCGTTAATTATACGAATTTGCAGTTTTCCTCGATAATTACCTAACATACAAATTAATAACGAACCAAACTATTATTTGTCGAATATTTAAATATGATTATATGCCTTTAAATTTCTAACACTTTCTTTCCGTTGAAAAAGCAAATTTAAATGTAATTTTTCCCGAATATTGAAATTCTATAAATTTCATACTCTAAATAAATATTGATGTTTATTAATTACCACTTACGAAATATGTTGTAATTCGTTTACATTGTATA
>OGHW01000645.1_pt1 | contig 36857 bp, 28 predicted proteins | sample 1571641 | NCBI WGS metagenome assembly OGHW01 (sample SAMEA2582066, study PRJEB24529) | metagenome | biome: Human gut stool | place: China | collected 2011 | reverse complement strand
TGCCAGCTACTGGTAATGAGTTCGTTATCAATATCAAGGATACCTCTGTTTTGAACGTTATCTCTGTTGTGGAACTTTACTTCGCAGGTAACACTGTCGCAAGCCAAACTTATCAATACTTCCAAACATTCTTTGTTATCGCAGCAATCTACTTTGTTCTTACCTTCACAGTGACACGCATCTTGCGTTATGTAGAACGCCGTTTGGATCAAGATACTTACACACAAGGAGGGGTTCACTAATGACTGAGACGATTTTAGAAATTAAAAACCTCAAAAAATCATACGGAAAAAATGAAGTCCTCAAAGATATCTCCCTCAGCGTCAAAAAGGGTGAGGTTATCTCAATTATTGGTTCTTCAGGTTCAGGGAAATCAACCTTCCTTCGCTCTATTAACTTACTCGAGTCACCTTCAGGTGGTGAAATCCTCTATCATGGGGACAACGTCCTTGAAAAAGGTTACGACCTCACTACCTATCGTGAAAGACTCGGTATGGTTTTCCAATCCTTCAACCTCTTTGAAAACCTTAATGTCTTGGAAAATGCTATCGTAGCTCAAACAACCGTTCTCAAACGTGACCGTAAAGAAGCTGAAAGCATCGCCAAAGCTAACTTGGAGAAAGTTGGTATGGGGGAACAATACTGGAAGGCTAAACCAAAACAACTTTCAGGGGGACAAAAACAACGTGTAGCAATCGCTCGTGCCCTCTCTGTTGATCCAGAAGCCATCCTCTTTGACGAACCAACTTCAGCCCTTGACCCAGAAATGGTAGGGGAAGTACTCAAGACTATGCAGGAGCTATCCGAAACTGGTTTGACCATGATTATCGTTACCCATGAAATGGAGTTCGCACGTGATGTTTCAGACCGTGTCATCTTCATGGATAAAGGGGTAATCGCTGAACAAGGTAGCCCAGAACAAATCTTTGAAAACCCTAAAGAAGAACGTACCAAGGAATTCCTCAAACGTTTCTTGGGTTAAAAACAAAAAAGTTAAGGTATCGACCTTAACTTTTTTAGATTCTCAGACATATAAAAAAACGGCAGTTGCCGTTTTTTTGTCTATAATGATTAGTTACGACGTGTACGTCTGTCAACAAAACCAAGGAAGGCCAATAGTGTCATAAAGAGACCTACAAGACTGAATCCTGCTGCAGTTGACTCACCTGTTTCTGGCAAGCTGTCTGCTTCTTGTACAGGAGCTTGTTTCTCAGCTTTTGTTTGACCATAATTTACAGGAACTTGAGCTACAGTTTGAGCTGCCTGTTCTTGTGTTGTGAAAGCAATAACTTTACCATCTACATCGTAAACAGGTACTGGTGTAAGACCTTTAGATGTAATGTTAGCGAACTCTTTAGCCAATTGTGTTTGACGCTCTTTGTCTGCCTTAGCTTTCATGTAGTTATCGAAGGCTGTTTGAACAGTCGTGTATTCGCTCGTTAATTTATCACGCTTAGCTGACAATTCAACAAGTTTCGCACGTTCAGTTGAAAGAGCTGCTTTCGCCGCAGTAAATTTGGCAAAGGCTGTTGCACGTTCTGCTTCAGCCTTAGCTAGGTTACCTGAAGCATTTGTAAGGGCTGCTACACGGTTCTTAGCATCAGTCAAGGCTTGGTTAGCTTGTGTCAATGCTACTTGTTTCTTAGCAGTATCTTGCTTAGCAGCGTTGTAGGCATTTGTCAAACGTTGCAAGGTTGCAGAACTTGTCGCAAGTTTAGCTTTAGCTGTTTTAAGCTCTGCTTGTTTTTCATCAAGAGTTGCTTGAGCTTTGCTAAGGGCTGCTGCTTTTTCTTGTGCGTTAGCATTAAGGTTTTCAACTGCAGCGTTAGCTTTTTCCAATTCTGATTTAGCAGTTGAAAGGGCTGCTTGTTTTTCAGAAAGGTTATTCTGAGCAGCTGCCAACTTGCTTGCAGTCGCTTTAAGAGCTGTAAGTTCTGACTGAGTATTCTTAAGCTTAAGAGTTGCTGACTCAGAAGCCGCTTTCTTGCTAGCCAAGTCACTTTGAGCTTGATCGTTAGCTTGCTTAGCAGCTTCATAAGCTGCTTTTGCAGCAGCAAGATTTGCATTTGAAGATGATTGAGATTGGTTACCTTCATATGGGTTAGCAATCTTAGTTGTGTCAAAGCTACTATCAGAAGCGATAGAATTTTTATTGACATTGTTTACGTGAACGTTAAAGGCACCGGCAACAACACTGATATCTGTACCAATGTAAGACTCACCACCATCTGCTGTAAGACCAGAGACAGAACGAGCATGGTTCCACTCATTACCATTAAACATGAAGTCAAGCATAGCTTCATAGACATATTTCTTAATGTCGTTAAGGGTAAATGGTCCTGTCAAACCTTGCCATGTATTAAGGTTTTCACCAATACTTACACTATTAAATGACTTACCAGCACGGTCAAGGGCGGCACTATCATGTCGTTTATGGGTAATAGCTTCCCAACCCCAGTTATCTGCTACATAACCATCTGAAACACGGTCAGCCGCAAGAACACTACCTTTTGAAACAGATGTTTGAGTTGTACCAAAGGCTGTACGAATTTGGTTAATCAAACTTGAAGCATACAATGACAAATCTGTAATTTGAGCTTCACTAAGGTTGTTCAAATCACTAATTTTAACATTTTTATCCGCTTCATTATCTTGATAACTATTGTTACCACGATCACGTTTATTAACGTTCTTCAAGACTTCTTCAGCTTGAGCTTTTTCTGCTGCTGTCGCTGTTTTAGACTCATGAATCTTAAGAGCATTGACATACTCTTGTGACACTGAGAATTTTTGACGAACATTAGCTGTTGAAGTTGTTGAAGATTCTGCTTTTTTCTTAGCTGCTTCAGCGGCTGCAAGTGCAGCTGCCTTTTCATTAGCTACTGTTTGAGCAGTCTCATAAGCTGCTTTAGCTTGGTTTGCTGCATTTTGATCTGCAGTCAATTGCCCTTCTTTAGCTGAAATAGCAGTAGCTTTTTCTTTATCAGCTGCCTGAGCGGCTGCCAATTCTTCTTGAGCTTTTTTCTCAGCTGCTGTTGCAGCATCAAAAGCTGATTGCGCTTTAGCTTGGTTAGAAGCTGCCTCAGAAGCACTAGAACCATTAAGAGCTGCTTTAGCGGCATCTACTGATTTTTGAGCATTAGCCACTTCACTAGCTTTAGCATTGACATTAGCTTGATCTGTATTAACGACAGCTTGCTGTTTGTCTGCTGCATCTTTGGCAGTTTTTTCTGCTGATTGAGCTGTTTCGACTGCTGACTTAGCTTCCTTAGCTGCATTTTCAGCAGTAGTTACTTGACCTTGAGCGGCAGCAATAGTTTCTGGACTTGCTTCATCGGCTGCTGTTTGTGCCTTTTGCAAGTTAGCATCTGCTGTCGCTAGGTTTGCTTGAGCCTGGTTGGCAGCTGCTTCATGATTAGCAACTACTGACTCTTGTTGCGATACTGCTTGATTTGCAGCGCTGGCTTCTTCTCTAGCCGCTTCGACTTGGGCTTGAGTTGGGACAGCTTGTGTAGCTGTCGATGATACTGATGCTGTTGTTGAGGCTTGATCGTTTGTCGTTACCTCATCAGCTTTAGCAACTGTAGCAGAAACTGCAAGTGCTGCAATTCCGGCTGTCGCCAAAACCTTTTTATTCATAAGACGAACTCCTTTTTATGTTAAAAATTCACTACTATATAATAACATTTTAATAATCCTGAAACAAGATGCTGACTCCTAATTTTTAAAATTTAATTATTTTATAAGCTTTCATAGCCTGTTTACAAAAATCATTAAATTGTTAGTCAAAAGTAGAGTTGCTGTTTCAAAGTCCTTTTTTAGTCTTTGATTCTGCCTTATCCTTTTATTCTATCAAAACTTCGTTACAGTTTCTTAACTTTCTTTAAACGTTTTTTTGATATAATGTGTACTCATCATATGCAAATGGAGGAACAAAGTGGCAAAAACATTAAAAACATTGAGTAACATCTTACTAGGAATGCTCTCACTGGCCTTGTCTTATTGGTTTTATAGGAGACATCTCGAACAGTACGTTCATTACATCGCCCATTATGGCTCCTACTTTCAAGTCTTACTCAACCTAGTCATTATTGTCCTACTGAGTTACTTTGTCTACGCTTTTTTGAAACTCCTTCTTACTAGAAAGCTGAAAAAACAGACACTACTCCTACTCTACTTCATTTATTTCCTTGCTCTCTTCTACCTACTTTTCTTGAAAAACATTGGTACCCAAGGTCTCTCACTTAACCCCCTTTCCTTCGCTCGGGAATTATACTGGGGTAGCCACTTCGTTCCCATCATGAACCTGTTAATGTTCATCCCTCTGGGACTCCTCTTTTCTTCACGATTGAGTAATCTCCTACTCTGTCTCCTTACCCTTTTCTCCGTCGAATCCATTCAGTACTTCGGACATTTAGGAGTCTTTGATTTGGGAGATATCACCTTAAATATGTTAGGTATCCTTGTCGGAACTGCTATCCATCAACTCCCTCAATTTCAAACAGTTATCAAAAAGATTTTAAGTTAAAAAACTTCCAGAATTAATTTGGGAGTTTTTTTATTCTATAGATTAATCAACGTCAGAAATTTTTAGAGGAATACAAAAAAAACAGCCCTCTATATCTAGAGAGCTGTTTTGAACTCGGGCTAAAATCCTAGTGAAAAAAAAACTGCCCCATCATAGAGCAGTTCCATTTTCGTGTATTCAATTGAACAAGGCCTAAGCACTTGTATCTTGAATTAACGACGAAGTCCGAGTGAGCTGATCAACTCACGGTAACGGTTAACGTCTGTGCGGCGAAGGTATGCCAACAAGTTACGACGGTGACCGATTTTTTTCATCAAACCACGGTAAGTAGCGTGGTCTTTTTTGTGTTGTTTAATGTGTTCGTTAAGGTGGTTGATTTCCCAAGTAAGGACAGCAACTTGAACCTCTACTGAACCAGTGTCACCTTCGTGACGTGCGTATTGAGCAATGATTTCATGTTTTTTCTCTTTTGAGATTGCCATGTTTTTTCTCCTTTTTTTGCTCCATCCGAGTCTTAGGATTGGCTCTCCTAAAACCAAGAAAGAGTTGGTTTGTCTTTACGACCTCTCTATTTTAGCTCATCTACTAATCTTTGTCAATCGCAAGATTTCACTGATTAAGTTTTTGAAGCTTAGACTTTTTTGGCCATTTTTGCATTCAGAAAGAATCCAAGGAAAAGTAGGAAACTGACTATAGCATAGGCTAGAAAAATCCAACTAAAACTTGGAGATATGAGTGCTAACAATTTCAAAACATAAGGGGAAATGGCTGACCCTAGGTTACAGCCTAAGAGGACATAGGCTGTCGCCTTGTTCAACAGATTTCTAGCAATAGACTCAGAAAGTCGGTTAAAGATAATTGTCAAAATAATACTATAAAAGAAACCAACACCAACTGAAGATAAAATCAAAATCGGTAAGTTACTAGCCACTGACATCCCAAAGAGACAAACCGCTAACAAGAACATCACTATAGGCAAAAGACGATTTTTAAAATGTCCTATAAGCGAGGCGAAACTCAGTCCAGCTACAATTCCAATTCCCTGCTCTAAACTCAGTACTAAGGCTGATTGACCACTTTCAATAGTCTTACCAGCAACTTGAAACAGAGGCACGCGCAAACTAATCGAAGAATTGATACAGATGACAAAACCTGCTAAAAGAGCCATGCCAAGAATCATACCAAGGTCTTTTTTGTTCAGAACCTGTTTCCTTTTTGTAATCTGCTTCTTCTCCACCTGCTCCATCGTTGGCACAAAAAGGAGATACATAATCAAAATCACAAAACCAAAACCATAGATAAGAAAGGCAAAGGTCCAATGAATTTTCAGTAATTGTCCAACCAAAAGGGAACAAGAAGCTCCACCAATCAACTCCATGGAGCCACGAATACCTAGCATCTGAACCCGCTCTTTACCTTGATAACGTTGACTGATGATGGCAATCGCCTTAGCATTGATAAGACCAATCCCCATTCCAAAAGCAATACGTGACAGTAAGACAAGAGGATAGGCTTGTACAAAAAAAGGAAAAATCCCAGCACTACTAAGTAAGAGCAATCCAGTCACAATTAGCTGTCTATCACTTAGCCATTTGTCAATAAATGAATTAAGTAAGAGCATCGCGACTACGGAAAATGAAGGGACAGATACTAAAAGCTCCACTTGCGCGGCAGAAAAGGTTGGGCTATAGTAGTCCAACATAGGTGGTAACGCTGTTGAAATCGAAAAGGCCGAAATCAAGAGCAAGGATAGCCCAAGCAGGCTCATTTTTTCTAAAATTCGTGTCATAATATAGGGATAAGAACATCCTTTCCTTACTTGTCTAATAGTTATTTTTTCATTATAATCTAAGGAGACTTTAAAAAATAGGACCTAGGTCCTAAAAAAGGAGATGTATGCGTAATCATGCCATAAGACCTCAACTTGACCAGGTCTTTCCACCCCCCTACCTCAACCAATTACAGAAAGTCACCTTTCAAAAAAACGATTATATTTGTACCCAAGGGCAAGCTATCACTGAGCTAACCTACATTTTGTCAGGAAAGGTAAAAATTGTGCGTTCTCTCTTCAATGGTAAAGAACACATCCTAGAAACGCTCAATCAGCCTCAGATATTGGGAGATGTAGAACTCATGACCAACCAACCAGCAGGATCATCAGTCATTGCTTTAGAAGAGGTTCAAGCAGTTCAGCTCCCATTAAATAATAAAGAAGAACTCCTCAAAGACCCTGTTTTTCTCTACCAAATTGGACGTAACCTGGCTATGGCACTGCATAAGCAAGGTATCACTGCTTCAACGAATGCTAGCTACTCTGTCAAAGAGCGTCTGGCCACCCATATTTTGAATAGTGAAGAAGAAAACATCTTTCAATTATCGCCATCCATTTTAGCTTCCGGTTTTGGGACTAGCTATCGTCATGTACAGCGAGTTATCAAACAATTTATCGACCAGGGGATTATCGAAAAAGAGGCCTTTAAAACCTATCGTATTTTAGAGAAAAAAACCTTGGAAAAACTGGCTTTTATCGATTAGAAAAAGCCTCACTTTAACCCTTGATGGTTTAATTTTCAACCCTTTTGTGCTATAGTTATAAACAAGTAAATCAAAGAAAATAGAGGTAAACAAATGGACGCTCAAACCAAAATTATCCGCGCCAGCCATATGATTGATATGAATGATATCATTCGCGAAGGAAATCCAACCTTGCGTGCTGTCGCTGAAGATGTAACCTTCCCACTATCAGACGAAGACATTATCCTAGGTGAAAAAATGATGCAGTTTCTTCGTAACTCACAAGATCCTGTTATTGCTGAAAAAATGGGACTTCGTGGGGGAGTCGGTCTTGCAGCCCCACAATTAGATATTTCAAAACGCATTATCGCTGTTCTCGTTCCAAACCCTGAAGACGCTGAAGGTAATCCACCAAAAGAAGCATATAGCCTTCAAGAAATCATGTACAACCCTAAAGTAGTTGCCCATTCTGTTCAGGATGCTGCTTTGGGCGATGGCGAAGGATGCCTCTCAGTTGACCGCGACGTTCCTGGTTACGTGGTTCGTCATGCTCGTGTAACTGTTGAATACTTCAACAAAGAGGGCGAAAAGCAACGTGTTAAACTCCGTGGTTACAACTCAATCGTTGTTCAACATGAAATCGACCATACTAACGGTATCATGTTCTACGACCGCATCAATAAAGACAATCCATTCGCCATCAAAGATGGACTCTTAATTATCGAATAAAGAAAACCTCAGTAGAAATACTGGGGTTTTAGTTTGAAGATAAAGCCTTAGCGCCACTTCATAGCTAAGTTAAAGTAGAAAAGAACCGACTTTCGTCGATTCTTTTTTCATTATATGAACCTATCCTCAGACAAGCATATTGTATAGTGTTTCGTTACCGTGAAGGTTAATATAACTTGGGTCAAAGGCAGAAAGACGCTCGAGAAGTCCATCATAGTCGTTCTTATCACTAAGAGCTATACCAATGAGAACTGGGCCTTTTCCTTTATTAGCACGTTTGATGTACTCAAAACGAGTGATATCATCATTTGGTCCCAAAATATCATTTACAAACTCACGAAGGGCACCAGGACGTTGTGGGAAGTTAACCACAAAGTAATGCTTGATACCATCATAGATAAGCGCACGTTCTTCCATCTCTGGCATACGGTTGATGTCATTGTTACCACCTGAAATGATGCAGACGATGGTTTTTCCTTTAATCTCATCTTTAATCACTTCCAAAGCCGCTACTGATGCTGCACCTGCGGGTTCTGCAATGGTACCAACCTTAGAGTACATATCAATTAGGGTTTCTGAAATCAATCCTTCATCAACTCCCAAGAGGCGGTCAACATATTTACGTGCGACTTCATAGGTCTTGACACCTACCTTTTGAACAGCAATCCCGTCCGCAAACTTATCAATTTCTTCGAGTTTCACAGGATAACCACGGTCAAAAGCAGCACGCATACTACGAGCACCACTAGCCTCAACACCGATAACCTCCATAGACGGTGCTACATCCTTGATATAGGTAGCCACACCAGAGATAAGGCCACCGCCTCCGACTGGAACTAAGATACTATCGAAGGAAACACCTTCCTCTTGAGCCTGCTCATAAATTTCATAAGCAACAGTTCCTTGCCCCGCTTGGACATTATAATCGTCGAATGGATCAATGAAAGTCATCCCTTCAGACTTGGTATATTCCTGTGCTGCTTGAGCAGAAGCATCAAAGGTATCTCCAACCAATTTGATTGTTACAAACTTGCCACCAAAGAAACGGACTTGACCAATTTTTTGGAGAGGTGTTGTTACTGGCATAAAGATGGTTGCCGGAATCTTCATCTCGTTACAAGTGTAGGCAACCCCCTGAGCATGGTTTCCGGCTGATGCACAAACCACACCACGCGCCTTATCCTCATCACTCAATTGATGAATAGCATAGTAGGCTCCACGCAATTTGAAAGAGCGTACCTTTTGCATATTTTCTTTTTTAATATAAATAGTCGCCCCGTATTTTTCAGATAAGTAGCGATCAAAATCTAGTGGTGTGCGTTCCACCACGTTTTTTAAGACTTCATTAGCCTTTACGATATCATTTGCAGTAATCATTGGCTCTCCTTTGACACAATATTCAAACTATTTCTATTGTATCACAATTTTCAGAAAAAATAGTAGCCAGTATAAAGAAAACTCCTTGTTTACACAAAGAGTTCTACTTATTATTTATCAACTTTTTTTGACATCAAGAAGTTACGAAGAGCTGCAAGGGTTGCCGCACCTGCAAGGACAATAGCTGTAAGGATAGCTACAGCGTGTTCTCCCCACTTGTGAGATTTTGCTGTTTTAGCAATTGTAGCCTTAAGATCTTCAGTTGTTCCTTTTTCACCTGCTTGCGTCGTCGTCTTACTTGCAAGGTTAAGATCTTGACTACCATTGTAAGTGTTATCTGACGAAGCTGTATTGACAAGGTCTTGACGGCTACTGCGAGTATAGCTGACATTTGTTGTAATACTATCAATCATCTCAACAATATTTCTGATTGTTGTTGCATCGTACAAGCCTCCCTCAGTATCTTTCAAGATAGATACTGCTAATTTTTCAATAGAAACTTCTGAAGAAGCTGCTACCATAGAGTGGGATTCTGAGCTTGCTGTTTCTGAATATCTTGCATAGTTGCTAAAGAGTGATGCTGCTTCTGTAATCGTTTCAGAAGTACTTGGTAAGGTTTCTGAGACGCGAGGAGCTACAGAGAGTCTATTCCAACTATTGATGTTTTCTGATAGTCCATCAAGGACGACTTCCTCTGATGTACTTACTGTTTCTGAAATCGCCGAAGTCACTTCTGAAGTGCTCACTTGACTTTCTGATTCTGTCAATGAAACAGCTGGTTCTTCAACTACTTCTGATTCTGAAACGACTGTGCTGATTGAATTCTCTGATTCAGATGCTGAAGTCTCTGAAGTTGATGCTTCTGAGATAATATCAGTTTCTGAGACCTTCGATGAGACTGTTGTGCTTTCTGAGACTTCTGACGGAGCAACTGAGACAATTGTGCTTGTAGTTTCTGAAACAAGGCTAGTGCTTGCCTGACTTTCTGATTCTGTCAAAGAAGCCACTGGTTCAACTACTGCATGTGATTCTGAAATTGCTGTCGTCGTTGAAATTACTGACTCTGAAGTCGATGCTTCTGAACTATTTTCAGTTTCTGATGCTTCCGATGATACTGTTGCACTTTCTGAGACTTCTGATGAGGCTGTTGAGGCAGCTGTGCTTGTAGCCTCTGAAGCTGGTGTAGTGATTGAATCTGATGCTACTGTACCTTGATCCGTATTAGATACTGAGTTGTCATCTTTCTTATCATGTGCAGTCTCTGACAAAGCTATCGCCACTGGAACAGCTGCTGAGTTTACTAACTCGTCAACCGATGGTGCTGGTTTCGTTGTTTCATCGAGTTTAGGAGCTTCAACAGATGGTTTCTTATCAGTTGGAGCCTCTGAATCTTTGGTTACTGTTGTATTTTCTGATTTAGCTGTTTCTGAGCTTGCTTCAGATGTTAAGGTATTATCTACTTTCTTACCAGCTTGGTTAGTAACTGGTTTCAAGATAACTGGTTCTACCGGTGTTGCTGTTGTGTCTTCCTTGATATAGAGCATGTTCCAAAGAGTTAGTTTAGGAACTGAAATGACAAGCACTGGTTGACCATTTTCATCTGTTTCAAGGCTTGCTTGTGCCTTCTTCATGCTTGAAGTTGCCCAATCATCTGGTGACGTCACATAGACTTGATCAGCAATTTTAGCTGCTTCTTGAGCCGTTTTACCTGCTAGGCTAAGACAAACTGTGAGATTTTCTTGAGCGTCCGGTGTTTTATTATCCGCATAACCCTCTTCATTATGCCAGCCCGCATTGATGCCCATCATATTAATCATTTGAACAGTTGAGAAACCTTTTCCTGATTTAGCAAATGTCCAAACTTGATCTCCTGTCACACCAAGAGCATCTTTAGAAAGGATTTCACCAGCAGCATTCTTGGTAGATACAGACTGAGTGCTATTAGTCACACCCTCACCACGGAGAAGATTTTCATAAGCAGTGATAAACTGTTGGTAATTGTAAAGCTTACGAATAGTGTCCTTAGCCACACTGAGGTACTGCGTTGGGTAATAGGCACTTTGAAGAACGTTAAGGGCTGCATTAGCATTGGCAAGGGCTGCAATGGACATGTGATAGCCACCGGCTGCAGCTACTGTCGCATCTACGAGAAGGGTCGCGTCAGCTTGCAATGGTTTACCAGCAAGGGCATCTTTACCCGCACCGTTAGTTGCTTTTCCGCCAGGAACAGTATAGTCAATACCTGGTTCTTCCATGTAGGCACCAACGATAAGTGATTTACCAGTTTTATTGCGTACCATATCGATACGTGCTTTCAAATCACCATAGGCAACCTGCATACGTCCTGGAATAACTGAACCACCATTTGTCCAAAGCTCATTATAAACAACATCTTGACGTGCCTTGGCTAGTTTATCATCATTACCACCATTAACATCATTGATTGTGATGTAGTACTTTTCACCGATGAGGTCCTTCATGGCATTAATAAATGACGCATATGAATCAGACATCATGTGTGAGTCAGCCTCGTCTGTGCTGTTACGGTGCTCATAATCAGTCACACGGTTGTCACCAATTGTATCACCTTGCCAACCATCGAATCCCATACGATCCATAGCTGATTTCATGACACCTGCGATGTATTTTTGCCAATCTGGATTCGCCGGATCATAGTAAACTTGAGTTGGGTTATCACCGATAGTGTAAGTCATCGGTTCACCCTTCTTACCAAAGCTATCGTAGAAGTTATAAGCCAAAGCAGCAAGTGGAAGGGCCGGATTCTTTGGATTTGAATCTGCTGAAATCATGTTATAAAGCATGGCAACAGCACCTGACTTATGAACTTGGTCAACCAATTCTTTAACAGCCTTAGTGTCAACCTGAGTGTGACTCCAAGTATTCCATTTTTGAACAAAGCTATCGACACCTTCTGGGAAAGGATCTGTAGCTTCATTATAAGCGTCATAGAAGAAATATGAGTTGATATTCATAGACTTCATGAGCTCAAGCTCTTTACGGTAGGCTTCAAGATTTTTAACAAGAATACTGTTTTGATCAGTTGGCGAACCTGCTACGATACCGTAACGTGGGAAAACTGTCCAATCATCTTCAACAGACAAGCCAGCACGCTTGCTTGACAAAGTACTACCTGATTTATCGTTGACACTGATTGTCACCAAGTAACCTGTATTATTTGTCAACCACTCTGACGCTACTGTCAAGTTTGAAACCTTAGCTGAAGCTCCTGCCGCTAGCGTAAGGTCAACGTTATCTTGACCGATAATTTCTGAAGCATGTTGAAGTGTCAAATTGACAGTCATCGTCTTAGTTTCTGCTGTTGGATTAGATACAACAACGGAATAATTAATATCACCATCTGTCTTGCTATAAGCTGCTTTTGTTGTTTCTGGATCTGTCAAGTAGGCATTACCATTCAAGTTTTGCTCTGTCACTTCTGTAACTGGTGTTACTTGAGCAGTTGAATGGCGTCCTGCCTCAGTAGCATTATCAGATGATGATGTGATGGTTTCCACAGCAGCTGATTCAGGAGCTAGTGCTTCACTGGCTACAAGCGTTTCTGAGCTAGCACTCTCTGCTGGCACAGCTTGTGAAAAGATTGTAGAAGCTGTCGCTGTTGTTGCAGTATCTGTCGCAACAGCAGCAGATGATGGACCTACTTCTGTTGTCGCTACTGGAGCAACGGCCTCAGTTGGTACCACCACCAAGTTATCTGCTTCAGTTGTAATAACTGGTTTTGTTGCTTCTGAACTGACCACGTTATCTGCCTTGGCAACCTGATTCATCCCTAGGACACCACCGGCTACAAATAAACCTGATAATAATTTAGTTGACGCTACTTTCTTTGACATATCTTTCTATCCCTCTAAAAAAGTTTAAATCACCTCGGCGTTTCAAATTATCACTATTTGTATTTGCATGCTGTAAACTCGAGTTATTTTTAGTTTCATAAAAATCGCTTGGTGTTTCTTATGAAACTAATGTTAACTTAATCTTTTTTGTAAGACAAGGGAATTTCCGGTAATCCTCGTAAACGGTAATTTTTTCATCATGAATGGTCAGGTTTTTTCAGAAATTTGAGAACAACATTTTCTAATTTCATTAAATATTCACTTGATTCAGTCTACTTAAAATGACAAAAATAAATCCCAAATAATGAAAATCCATCACCTAAATAGTTCATGTGAGAGAATAAAAAAAACCACCTCTCACACAAGGCGAGAAATGGTTTATTTATCGATTTTTGGTATCTAAAATAATGGTCACAGGTCCATCATTAACCAGGCTAACCTGCATATCTGCGCCAAAGCGTCCTCTTTCTACAGGAACATGAGTTGACAAGGATTGGTTGAAATCGTCATAGAACTGGCTAGCCATGTCGGGCTTTGCAGCACCTGTAAATGCCGGTCGATTCCCTTTTTTTGTATCTGCAAAAAGCGTAAACTGAGAAATCGACAAAATCTGGCCGCCAATATCCTTAACAGAAAGATTCATCTTGCCATCTTCATCTGAAAAAATACGCATATTGACAATCTTACGAACTGCATATTCTAGGTCCTCTTTGGTGTCCTCGGGACCAACTCCGACCAAAAGTAAGAGTCCCTGCTTAATAGCGCCAACCGTACAATCCTCAATAACCACAGAGGCACTTTGCACACGCTGAATTACAATCTTCATCGCAGTAACTCCTTAACCATTCGTACGTTTAACACTGTAAACGTCAGGGATAATTTTAATCTTATCCACAAGACCAGTCAATTCAATAAGGTTTGCAATTTCAAAGCTAACGTGAATATTGGCAAACTTCATGTCCTTAGTCGGTTGCGCATTGACCGTAGCAATACTCTTGGTCGTATTTGACAAGATTTGAAGAACATCATTCAACAGACCAGAACGGTTAAGGCCATAGATGTCAATCTCTGCCAAATAAGATTTATTGGCATTACGTTCATCCCACTCCACTTCGATTAAACGTTGTTCATAACCTTCTTGACTCTTGATATTATTACAATCGGAACGGTGAATAGCAATTCCACGGCCCTTGGTGATATAACCTTCAATCTCATCTCCAGGTACTGGGTTACAGCACTTAGCGATACGCATGAGTAGACCTGAAGCACCTTGAATGATGACGCCATTTTCACTCTTAACCTTGAGAACTTCTTTCTTCTCAGTCTTAACTTCGCCACCGTTCATTAGCTCTTCAGCTTCAGCTTTTGCCTTCGCACGCTCTTCTTCACGGCGTTCTTTTTCCGTCAAACGATTGAAAACAGCAGCGGCACTAATTTCACCAAAACCAACAGCGGCATAGAGAGCTTCTTCACTACGCACACTCATACGAGGGAGAATTTCCTCAATATGTTTCTTGTCTAGGTACTTATTGGCAATATAGCCATGCTCTTGGAAGTAGGCAATCAACAGCTCACGGCCTTTGGTGATAGAAGCTTCCTTGTCCTGATTTTTAAAGAATTGACGAATTTTATTTCTGGCCTTGGTGGTCTTAACCATCTTAATCCAGTCACGGCTAGGGCCAAAGGAATTGGCATTGGTGACAATCTCAACCACATCACCTGTCTTGAGTTTGGCAGTCAAGGGCACCATACGGCCATTAACCTTAGCACCTGTGGCCTTCTCACCGACTTGAGTATGGATGGCATAGGCAAAGTCAATAGGTCCTGAATCTTTAGGCAATTCCTGAACAGCACCATTTGGCGTAAAAACATAAATACGCTCTGAGAAGATATCCTCTTTAACAGAGTCAACAAACCCCATAGCATCACCATTTGAGGCATCTTGAAGTTCAACAAGATCTTTAATCCAGTTCATTCCTAAAGCAGACTCTTTCGAATCTACCTTGCCCTTGATACCTTTCTTGTAAGCCCAGTGAGCTGCAACCCCGTATTCGGCAACTTGGTGCATTTCCTTGGTACGGATTTGGATTTCAATAGGTCCTTTTGGCCCATAAACCGTTGTATGGATAGACTGGTAACCATTGGATTTAGGATTGGCAATATAGTCTTTAAAACGGCCAGGCATCGGACGCCAGAGTTCATGGATGTATCCCAACATGGCGTAAACATCACTATGCGTCTCCATGACACAACGGATGGCAATCAAATCATAAATTTGATCAAAGCGCTTTTTCTTGTCGCGCATCTTACGGTAAATAGAGTAGATATGCTTTGGACGACCATACACATCACCAACAAGTCCTTGTTCAGCTGTATAGGTCTTAATTTTATCGACAATCTCGTCCACAAGTTCCTCACGCTCACGACGTTTTTCCTTCATCATGTGAGAAATCTTGTAGAATTCCACCTCATTAAGGTAACGGAAGGCCATATCTTCCAGTTCCCATTTGATACGGCTAATACCTAAACGGTGGGCCAAAGGAGCATAGATTTCCATAGTTTCGCGAGAAATGCGCTCTTGCTTATCCTTACGAAGATGCTTAAGGGTACGCATATTGTGCAAACGGTCGGCCAATTTAACCAAGATGACACGGATATCCTTAGACATGGCCATAAGCATCTTACGGTGATTTTCAGCCAACTGCTCCTCATGGGACTTGTACTCAACCTTACCAAGTTTAGTAACACCGTCCACGATATTTCGTACATCTGTGCCAAAATCCGCTTCCAAATCATCAAGCGTTTTTTCGGTGTCTTCAACGACATCGTGTAAGAAACCACAGGCTACTGTCACTGCATCAAGATGGAGATCTGCCAGGATACCTGCCACTTGAATAGGGTGAATAATATAAGGTTCTCCTGACTGACGAAATTGCCCACTATGAGCATCTGTCGCATAATGCCAGGCTTTTTCAACTAATTTCAAATCATCTGCTGACATGTAGGCCGAGCAAATGTCTAAAATTTCTTCTCCTGTTACATTTTTATCTTTAGCCATGATTTCTTCCTTCGCTTCTTTTAATAACCTTTATTTTATCACTTTTACAAGTAAAGAAAAAGAGCTAGATAGGCAATTCTTAAGCGCAAGGAACCAACTTGAAAAGCACAATATCTTGTGTTAGAATGATTGAACAAACACAAGATATAGATAGAAAGAGGACGCTTATGTCTCAACTTACCCTCGTTTATATTAGTCTAAGCGGTAATACCCAAAGCTTTGTCAAACGTATGTCTGACTATCTATCCCTCAACCACGGGATTGAATGTCGCCAAATCAATATTAAAGAGCTTAATCATGAAACCTTCCAAGTAGATGAACCCTTTGTCGCACTCTTGCCAACCTACCTTGAAGGAGGAAATGGCATTGACAATGGAGATGTTGAGATCCTAACCAATCCACTGGGTGACTTTATCGCAGCCCATGGCAATCACGAACGTTGCTTTGGTATCATCGGTTCTGGGAACCGTAACTTCAATAACCAGTACTGCCTAACCGCCAAACAGTACAGTCAACGTTTTGGCTTCCCAATATTGGGAGACTTCGAGCTACGCGGCACACAGTCCGATATCGAACGTCTAGCACCTATTATCCTAGAAGCACAAAAGAACTTTAACCAACGCTAAAACTAGAGCAAAAAAGCCCTGATTGAACTGCACCCCAAAAGTTAGACAAATAATTTAAGCAAAGGATTTAGTTCTGTATTGTACAGGACTGAATCCTTTTTGTTTGACTCTAATTCGTTTAATGTTGTAGTAATTAATATAGTCTACAAAAGCTGTTCCATTTGGTTAGGTGACTTAAAGGTCTATTCATAAACGGTCAATTAATTTCACCATGTACTTTAGACCAGAAACATTCACCCCAAATTGATTTGAAAGTCGTTTAAAACCTTCTCCTTGCTTTCTCAGTTCATATATTTGAACTGTATCTTCATAAGTCAATTTCATAATAAAAACACCCCAAGTTAGATTTTTCTGTCTAACTTTTGGGGTGCAGAGTATAGTTTGTCCATTTACGGTCATTTCCCTTTCGGTAAATCTTCTACCTTAACAAAGTCAATGCGTCGGCTATCAAAGTCTTTTTGGTTAAAAATGGGGTGGATATAGAATCCCACTTCAGCTAATTCGTCTCCGTAATAGCATTGCTCTGTTTGTTGGCAATAGTAGAGACTGCTTGCTTCTAAGCCCTTAACTTTTAAAATTTGTAGAGGTGGAGCCGCATGACTAAGGACCGTTGTATAAATCACCATAGCCTGATTTTTGTCTTGTGATACCAACTGCCAAGCACAAGCATTGGTCTCAAAAGGACTAGTCAATCGTGTAAAGGTTCCATACTGAAGGAGCTGACGATTCTTCTTATAGAAGGCAACTTGGTCTTTAATAATTGCTTTTTCTTCTGAACTTAACGGTCTTGGATCTAATTCATATCCAAAGGCTCCTGTCATGGCAATATTAAAGCGAGTCTCCATGCTGGTTATACGCCCATTTTGATGATTAGGTACAGCAGACACATGGGCGCCCATGCTAGAAACTGGGTATGCCAAGCTAGTACCGTATTGAATTTTTAGGCGGGCAATAGCATCACTATTGTCACTAGTCCAAATTTGCGGCATATAGTGGAGTATGCCCATATCAAAACGGCCACCACCACCAGAACAGCCCTCAAAGAGGATATGGGGAAAGTCTCTTAGCAAATGTTCGAAAATCCGGTAAAGATTTAACACATATCGATGAGCTACCTCGCCATGATTGCTAATATTTCCAGTCGCATAAATATCACTGAGATAACGGTTCATATCCCACTTGACATAGGAAATATCCACTGTCCTTAAAATAGTTGACAAGGTTTCAATCACATAATCGGTGACATCATCACGACTAAGGTTTAGGACGAATTGGGAACGACTAGTCGCAGCCTCATACCCTGGATGATGAAGGTACCAATCAGGGTGAGCTTCAAAAAGTTGACTAGACCGTGAAATCATTTCAGGTTCGAACCACAAACCAAAGTCTAAATTCTTACTCTTAGCATAGGTAGCTAGGGCCTGCAAGCCACCCTGTAGCTTGTCCTCATTGACAAACCAATCTCCTAAAGAAGTTTGGTCGTCTTCTCGCTGTCCAAACCAGCCATCATCAAGGACAAAGAGCTCCATCCCCAGTTGACTAGCCTCATCCATCAAGCCTTTGATGCTATCTGTATCAAAATCAAAATATGTGGCTTCCCAGTTATTGATAAGAATAGGACGTTCCTTATCCTTCCATACCCCTCGTGTCAAATGCTTATGTACTACTGTATGGAAGATCTGGGACATCCTATTAAGGCCTTGGTCTGAATAAACCATTACAACTTCAGGAGTGGTAAAAGACTCTCCTGCAGACAAATGCCAAACAAAGTCATAACCATTAATCCCCATAGTCAAGCGGACTTGCTGGTATTGGTCTACTTCGATGGTTTCTTCGTGATTACCTGAGTAGACTAAAGCAAAACCATAGGCCTGCCCCTGATTCTCAGTCGTATCATTCTTAACCAAGGCAACAAAGGGATTTTCCTGATGGCTACTGGTTCCACGCTTACTGTCAAAGGTATGTATCCCTCGAACGAGAGGATCCCTCTGCAATTGACGTTCATTACCCCAAGCACCTGGTAGATGGATAGATTCCCATTTGTCCGCTGGAAAATCCAGACTAAGACTAGACAATTTGTGAATAACCACCTCATCTCTGCCCTCATTGACCACGATATGACTACGAGTAATAACAGATAGGTGCTCAAAAATACTGTAACGTAGATGGAGAGCTAGCTGGCGATACTTATCTTTAAGGCAGATGTCCAAAGTCTCAACAGGATTTTCCTCTGAAGCAAAGGTCGCAGGAAGCCCTCCCAAGTCAGGCTTGCCCTTATAAATTTCGTAAGAATCATAGCGAAAATCAGTTTGATGAGAGCCATCCGACCCCGCTATATCAAGGCTTGGTACCCGAAAATCACCACCACCAAAACTACTGATTTCCTGTAAAAGGGTATCTCTAGAATAGACACGTTTCTTGTCCTCCTCAAAGTTAAAGGAGAAAGAGCGCTCAAAACAGGGGTAGTGACGCCCACCGTGATAACCTGAAACAGCCTTACCATAATAAAGCTGGGCCAAAAGTCCCTTTTCCTCCACACCAATAATATAGGAAACCTGGCCGTTGGTCAGATGAAAAATCTGCTTATCGTCATCAAAATAAATCATATCAACTCCTAAATCGTCAAGTCATAGATCGTCATATCGAGTTCAGCATCTGCTCCTTCAATCACTGTATAGACCTGCTCATCCCCTGGGAAGATACGGCTTGAAGCTACTTCTTGCCCACCATTCACAAAAATCTCTAGGGATGAACGATCCAGATAAATATCCAAATCAAGTTGCTGACCCAAATCCTCCAAAAGCACGCGCTGGCTGCCATACTCCTCAGCTAGAGGAACACCTGCTTGGCTACGGTCTAAAATTATCTCTTTTCTATCGTAATCTAAGATCAATTTGGTTCCCAAACGACCATCTTGACTGGCTGTAAGTTTAATCACCACTTGCCCTTTTTCTTCCGCCTTGGTCACTGAAAACTGAAGATTGGTTTTAAAACCAGTCATGAATACCTTGCCCTCTGAAGCATTAATATTTTCAGACAATACTTCTTTACGATAATTGTCCAATTCCGGCAAAGGTTTTTGAATCAACTTGTCCCCATCTAAGAAAAGCTCACGTGGCATAGTCAAGCAACCACAATAAGCATAGTCTTCTGTTGGGTAGTTAATATCTGGTAGACCCATCCAAGAAAAGAGAATTGTACGACCTCCAGCCTGCATGACCTGAGCTGCATAAAAATCAAAGCCACGATCAAGCTCCACAAAATTTTTCTGATCGGTCAGACGCAAATTTTCCTTATCTATGTGATTCCCCACCACATAACCCGTCTGATAGATATTGTGGTAATAATTCCCTTCTGGTGCTAGTCCTTGAGGGGAAAAGAGGAGAATCCCCTTATCATCCATTTCAAAATAATTAGGACACTCCCACATATAACCAAAATCCTGGTAAGGAGTCCCCACTTCACCTAGAATAGACCAGTCAAAGCCATCAAGTGAGTGCATGACCAGACTTGTACCAGTTTTGTCTTGACGTTGGGCACCAATAACCGCATAATAATGACCATCTTTCTTCCATAGTTTTGGATCCCGGAAATGGTCCGTGTAGCCTTCTGGGTGACCGATAATAGCTGGTGGTGTCACCTTGGAGAGATGACCTGCCTTATCCATGAGTGCCACAACTTGATAAGGGATTCGCTCGTTATTGGCATCACGAGTATTACCAGTATAAAAGATACGCATGACATCGCCGTCAGCGATGGCTGATCCTGAGTAGGCTCCATGGGTTTCATAGACAGTATCTGTCTGCAAGCCCACTCCTGCATCTTCCCAAGTAATCATGTCATCTGACACCAGATGATACCAGCCTTGAAACCAGCTATCCTCGCTATAAGTGAGAGGGCTCCATTGATGAAAGAGATGATATTTCCCATCAAAGAAACAAACACAATTAGGATCGTTAACATAGCCCATGTCACCTTCCACATGGAAGCTTTGACGATAAGGGCACACTGCCACACGATCAGCCAATGATGCTGTTAATTGAGAAGGAATATCGCGGTATTGATGATATTTCTTCATGTAATTATTAATCCTTTTCTTTCCAGAATTTTGCAAAGGCGACTGTTAAAATGGCACCTGTAACAATGGCAATCAAGTGAGCAATAATGTAGTTAAGATGGCCATGATTTGCCCCATCTACGATAGTGAAACCAGGAATAGCTGTCGCACCGAAACCAACTGCGGTCAACTTAGACAGGTAAACATAACCACTTGCAATAGCGCCTGCGATACAGCCAGCAATCAATGGGTAACGGTATTTGACAGTCACACCAAATAGAGCAGGCTCAGAAATCCCAAATAGAGTTGAAGTGAACGCTGAAACGGCCATAGATCGTTTGTTATTGTCCTTGTGATTAAGGAAGAGATACCCCAGTACTGCACCACCTTGCCCCATCATAGCAACAGATAAGAGTGGATTGAGGAAATCACGGCCTGTATCTTGCAGCAACTGAGTCTCGATAGCCCCAAAGGTATGGTGAAGACCCGTAATAACGATAATTTGTTGGATACCACCAAAAATCATATAACCAAAGATACCCAAGTGTTCAACCATCCACAATAAACCTGCTGTCAATCCAAATCCCATAGAACGACCAACTGGACCAATAATGGTAAAGAGCAAGAATGACGAGATTAAAATGGTCAACATAGGAGATAAAACAAACTTAAGCATATCGGGTAAAATTTTGTTAAATTTCTTATCTAGGAAGGCAACGATATAACCAATTAGAAGGGCAATGATAATCCCGCCTTGGAAACCAACTAGCTCAACATTAAGACCAAAGACATTGGCGATTTCTGCTTTAGCTGTTCCACCCGCTACTGCATAGGCATCTGACAAGTTTGGGTGAATCATAACAGCTCCAATAGCCAAACCAAGGGAAGCACGTCCTCCAAAACGTTTGGTCGCTGAGTAAGCTACAATCATTGGTAAGAGCGCAAAAATTCCTGATGAAGCAATGCTGACAACACGATTGAAACCAGCCAGACCAGGCACATGCTCAACGAGGGACTTGGCCCCAAAGAGGTCCTTGGTCGTTAAGAGTGATGACAATCCCATAAGAAGCGCTGCAGCCAAGATACATGGCATAATTTCAATAAAGACATCTGACAAGGCCTTCATAAAACGTTGCAAAGGATTCTGGTGACCCTGACTAGACTCATCATCAATCTTACTATCACTATTAATACCAATATAGCTTGAAAATTCGTCATAGATATTATTGACTAGACCAGCGCCAAAGATCATCTGCAACTGGTCACCCGCTACGAAAACCCCTTTAACTAGACGGATATTTTCCAAACCTTCCATGTCAGCTTTTTTATTATCCTTTAGGACCAAACGCAAGCGAGTGGCACAATGTGTCACGTGAGAAATATTGTCACGCCCACCAACTAATTTTTCAATTTATTCACTGATGTCTTGATATTGAGCCATCTGAACAACCTCCTTATTTGTTTTACTTAATTATAGTTTACCCTTTCACTTAGTTAAAATAAATGGTAAAATGTAGACAAGATCAGTCGATTTGTAGGAAGATTTTATGAATTTTTTATTTAACAACACCAATACCAATCCCTATCTAAGTGTGTATACAGTTGGTTATGAAGAAACCCAACCCTCCCACAGTTATGGCCCTGCTGTTCGAAGTGGTTATATGTTGCATTATATCTACAAGGGCAGAGGTACCTTTACCTGTCAAGGTAAGATTTACAGCCTAAAGGCAGGCGACTTTTTCTTTATCTCACCTCAAGCTACTATCCAATACCAGGCCCACGAAACAGATCCCTGGGCCTACTACTGGTTTGGCTTTCGTGGAGATTTAGCCCAACACTACCTCAAAGATACCGCCATTTCTAGCGATAATCCTGTCTTTTCTGATAATGACCCCATCAAGGGTCTCATGAACAAGCTAATTGAAATTTCTCTAATTTCTGAAAGTAATGACATCATGCTCAATGCTTGTCTTTTGGAAATCCTCAACCAACTCAATTTAGACTTTCCTTCCCAAAACAAACAGGTGACCCAAGCTACCCATAACCTCATCGTTGCCAAAGCTATCAGCTTTATGACCAATAACTACGAAACCAATATCCGTATAACTGACATCGCCAATCACCTTGCTATCGACCGCACCTATCTCCATCGCCTCTTTGTACAGGAAATCGGGCAAGCTCCCAAAACCTTTCTCACCAATATTCGCCTTCGTAAAGCCAAAGAACTCCTCAGAAGTACCAAACTCCCCATCAAAAATATCGCCTACTCAATCGGTTTTGAAGATAGCGGTAATTTTTCCAAACTTTTCAAGCACGAATTTGGCATGAGTCCTGGGGATTTTAGGAAAAAGTTGACTTAATATATACTGGCCCCAAAAGTTAGACAAATAATTTAAGCAAAGGATTTAGTTCTGTATTGTACAGGACTGAATCCTTTTTGTTTGACTCTAATTCGTTTAATGTTGTAGTAATTAATATAGTCTACAAAAGCTGTTCCATTTGGTTAGGTGACTTAAAGGTCTATTCATAAACGGTCAATTAATTTCACCATGTACTTTAGACCAGAAACATTCACCCCAAATTGATTTGAAAGTCGTTTAAAGCTTTCTCCTTGCTTTCTCAGTTCATATATTTGAATTTTATCTTCATAAGTCAATTTCATAATAAAAACACCCCCCAAGTTAGATTTTTTTGTCTAACTTTTGAGGTGCAGTTCAGATAGAGGCTTTTTCCTTTGCTTAATTTTTTTCGTGTTTTTTGATTCCAAAGAATCCAACCAAGGTCATAAGAACCAGACCAGCTAAAGTTGCTGACACAGATTCGTCTGAACCAGTGTTTGGCAAGGCCTTAACTGAACTTGAACCTTGAGCTTCTTGTACTTGAGCTTGAGGCAAGATAACGACTTGAGCATTTGACAACTGGATAGCTGAAGCAGGTTTAGCCACGCTGCCGACTACAGTAGCTTTTGGTGTCTCACGCTTAGTTTGATCTGCTGTCTCAGAACCTTTTGGTGACTTCTCAGATTCTTTATTAGTCGTATCCTCAACTTGATTTGCCTTTTCCTTAACAACCAAACGATACTCTGCAAATCCTGCTTGTGTTGATGGTCCTACATAACTAATGGCATCCTGACCTGCAAGGTGGGCACGCGCATTGTCAGATGAAGCAAAACGGATATCTGCATTCGTGATATTAGGAACGAAACTCCAATTTCCATCGGCAGTTGGGTTAATTGTCTTCTCACTAACAATATAGTCAATGATGGCCTGACGATTTTCAAGATTGAGGAGGCGTTTTTCTGCAGCATCTTTAACACCAGGGAAGTTACCAGTCGCACGATAGTTGTTAGTCACGACAAGGAAAGTCTGATTTAAATCAATTGGTTTCCCTTGATAAGCCAAGTCACGAACACGACTAGCATCTGGGTTAACCAACTTACCTTCGCGATCGTATTTGTTAGGTTGTGTTAAATCAAACTTATAAGTCAACCCATCAATCACATCGTAGTTGTATGAGCGATAGCTACTGTTAATAAGTTGTTGTGGTTCTTTGCTGTTAGGATCAATTTGATTGAACTGTCCTGCAGACATTTCCAACCATTCTTTGATTTGTGCCCCAGTCACTTTGAGTAGGGCAGTAACATTATCGTAGAGGTAGAGATCCGCTACGTTCTTAATGGCCAATGGCCCCGCTGGAATATCAGTATAGTAGGTCGCATCTCCACGAGTCCCTGCCTTGAAAGGTGCTGCCGCTGAGAGGAGAGGAAGATTCTCATCTGCTGTTCCAGCTACTTGTTTTTTTGCATACCATAGTTGTGCATTATTAACGATTTGAATAGATGGATCATCCTGAACCTGAGCAAAGTAGCTAGTGATTGGAACCGTGGTCTCACCAACTTCCTTACGGACATAGTTGATTGTTCCATTATGGTCATGAGCTGCCATGTCAATTAAGTCCTTGTCCGCAACATCTGACTTAGTATCAATCTTTTCAAGCTTAGCCTTACTGTTAACAACTTTCCATTTGCCATCCGTGTAAGTCAATTTGACATCCATGATACCTAGATGATCTCCGAATTTACCAGCCATAACCACAGGTTTCCCATTGATGAGACCATTGACGTCATCTACACCAGGGTATTTCGCATAAAAGCTTGTGCCATCTCCATTTGGAAAATCCGCGTGAGAATGCCCTGTCGCAACAGCATCAACACCTTCGATACCAGCAATTTGGTAACCTTCATTTTCTTCGTTCTTAGTGTATTCATTATCACCAATACCAGAGTGAGCAGCAACAAGAATATAGTCAGCTCCTGCAGCCTTCATCTTAGGAACGATAGCCTTAACAGCCTCCATTGGATCATCAACAGTTACCTTACCTTCAAGGTTGGCCTTATCCCAAACCAAAATCTGTGTTGGAAGGACACCAGTAATACCGATTTTTAGCGTTACCTGTTTGCCGTCCGTATCAGTAAAGGTCTTGTTAACAATCTTATAAGGGTTGTAATAGTAATCACCGGTCTGAGCATTACGCACATTAGCATTGATAATGTTAATCTTAGCAGCCTTAACCATACGATCCAAAAATTCTAGGCCATAGTTAAACTCGTGGTTTCCAAGCGTTTCGGCATCGTAACCAAGCATCTCAAAAGCCTTATACATAGGGTGAGTCTCACCTTGGGCAACAGGATCAATCAAAGCCTTATAAGTCCCAAAAGGAGTTCCCTGAATCGTATCTCCACTGTCCACTAAGACCGTATTGGGATTAGTTTCACGGGCTTTTTTGATAAGGACAGCAGTTTTAGACAAACCAACTGTTTGAGACGGCTTATCTTGATAATAATCATAGTTAACCAAGTTGGTATGAAGGTCTGTTGTTGACAAAATCTGCATATCAACGGTCTGCCCCTCATGAGCAGGCTCTGTAACAGTTTCAGCCTGTACTGGCACTGCTGGTGTCACCTGATTGGCATTCGTCAAAACAGCACTGGCTTCTTGACTCGCTTGGGTCGTTGAGGTATTAGCTGATGGCTCTGCAGACGCATTTGTCGCTACTGTTGTTGGTGTAGCAGAGACAGTCTCTGTTCCTCCTTGAACAGCTGTCCCAGAAGCTCCTTGTCCTGATACTACTGATGCACCACTATCTGCCACAGTTTCCGTAGAAGTAGTTGATACAGGTGCCGTTGCTTCATCGGCTTGCCCTACGACTTGTGGCACGGTCAAGAGAGCAAAGAGGCCCAAAACCACAGCAGATTGAGTCACATAACGATTCGTTTTCATTAAAAATCTTCCCCTTTTATAAAGATAATACATATTATATTAAACCTAAATAAGATTATCAACTTTTTTAGAATTACTCGATTCGTCATACAAAACCAATGAGAAGATTCAATCTTAGCTTAAAAGTGTCAAATACAAAAAAGTTGGAACAAGGCCAACTTTCTCTTATTTATTCAATTCTAGGGCATAACTCACACTACTCAAAGCGTAGAGAGGAGCCGTTTCCGTCCGCATAATACGCGGTCCAAGGCCAATTTTAAGGCCACCAGCTTCCTCAAAAACATCAATCTCAGACGGAGAAATACCACCTTCTGGTCCAAAGATAAAGAGTATTTTCTGACCATTCTCTACCTGAACCAACTCACGAGCTAGAGTAGCCAACTCGCCTGCTTTGGCTGTTTCCTCATAGGCGATAAAAATCTTATCAAAATTATCTAATTCTGATAGAAATTCTCCCTTCTTCTCGAACAATCTAACTTCTGGAACACGATTACGCTTGGATTGTTCTGCAGCTCCCAGAGCAATCTTGGCAAGCTTATCTTCCTTCTTGGCAAGCTTCTTACCATCCCACTTGACCACAGACCAGTCGGCAGGGAAGGCCCAGATAGCCTGAGCTCCAAGCTCTGTTGCCTTTTGTGTCACCAGATCCAGCTTATCTCCCTTGGGAAAGCCAGAGGCAATGGTTACAGATACAGGCATCTCAACATTATCATTTAAGTCTTCAATCACTTCAAAGACATGATTCTCACGGTCAATCACACGTGCAAGACGCTTGATACCGTCTTCAAAAACCAAGACAACCTGATCATCCTCTGTTAAACGCATAACGTTAAACATATGCTTCACAGTATCCTTATCTTTGATGATTACTGGATTTTCAACTTGCCCCTTTATAAAATACTGTTGCATTTAGCCTCCGATCACACCTGAAATATCATCTGTCTTCTTGAAGACACAAGCATTCCACTCTCCCTGAACCATGTGAGTTTCTAGGAAGAAACCAGCTTTCTCAGCCGATTCACGCACCATATCCCATTTTTCAGAGATAATCCCTGACATAATCAAATAACCTTCATCCTTAACCAAACGGTAGGCATCTTCCGTCAAATGGATGAGAATATCCGCCAAAATATTAGCCACGATAACATCAGCTTCTTGAGTTACACCCTTCAAAAGATCACCTGCCGCAACGTGGATATTTTCCATGCCAGGATTCATATCAATGTTTTCCTGTGCCACTCGAACCGCCACATCATCAAGGTCATAGGCATAGATTTCCTTAGCTCCAAGAAGAGAGCTAGCAATCGAGAGGACACCCGAACCAGTTCCTACATCAATCACAGTCTCGCCACCACGAAGCACCTGTTCGAGTGCAAAAAGACTCATCTTAGTTGTCGGGTGTGTTCCTGTTCCAAAGGCCATGCCAGGATCTAGCTTGATAATCTTCTCACCTACTGATGCCTCATAATCCGTCCATGACGGTACGATAGTCAAATCGTGGGTAATACGAGCTGGTTCATAGTACTTCTTCCAATTCTCAGCCCAGTCTTCTTCAACCAATTCTTGAGTAGCCAAGTGAATATCTCCCGTTTCAAAACCAAAATCCGTCAACTCAGCCAAACGCTCATTAACCTGCTTAGTAATAGCCTCGATATCTGCTGATTCCGGATAGTAAGCCGTAATTTTAACCGTCTCAACCTGTTCAACCTCAGGATAAAGCTCACCAAAACGGTCCGCATTTTCCAAATAATCTGCACTATCATCAATAGCCACACCTTGACTACCAGATTCAATTAAAATATTAGAAGCCGCCTCTTCGACCTCACGATTAACCTCAATCGTTAGTTCTTGCCATTTGTCCATATATTTTATCAACCTATATAAGAGATTCAGTCGAAGAACTGAACCTTCCTTTCTATTTCTCTATCATTTTTTTCATGTAGACCATATCCATACCTTCTTTTTCAGGCTCGATATGGGTTTGACGGTAGCCGTTTTTCTCGTAGAATGTGACCATGCCTGCATCCTGTAACACCGTACACAAATCCCATTGTGTGGCAGTTGGAAATTCCATTTCTAGCAATCTCAGACCCTCAGAGCCATAACCTTTCCCTTGATACTGGGGCAAAATCGCTACCGTTCCCAACCAAGCTTCTGTTAATTCTTCATTGGTCTGAACTCGTAAAAATCCAATCTTCTCTTCGTTGTCTTTCACAAAGTAGTAATAGCTATTGGGACGCTCTACCAGTTTCCACTTGATTCGTTCGCGATCCTCTAGATAGGGATCATATTCATCTTGGTATTTGTCATAGACTGCCTTAAAACTGGCTCTTTGAATGGCAATAATCGTTTCTAAATCTTCTGCTCCGACTCTCTCAAGTGTTATCATCATTTCTTCTCCACATAATCACGTACTCGTTCCTGCAACTGGGGAATGACACCTTCTGCTTTTATAAAATCCTCTACAGGCATTAGTTTAAATTCCTGCCCCTCGTCACCAAAACGAATCTCACGATACTGCTCTTGGCTAATTCGGCCAACCACAAAGACAGCTGACCTATCTTTATCCAACATACTAGGATAGATTTTCGACCAAATAATCGATTCCTCTGTCAAAGTCAAGCCCAGCTCCTCCCAGACCTCACGTTGAAGACATTCAAGAGGCGTTTCTTGACCTTCTCTTCCACCACCTGGCAACTCCCATGTATTTGGCCAAGGAATATCTGGTTTATTATCTCTGAGAATGACCAAAATACTTTGCTCTACGAGTAAGGCAGCCTTAACACCTGTAAAATCAAACTGATTTTTTAAATAAGCATCCATCCCTTTTCGCTCCCTTTAATACCTTGGATAAGCAAAAAATTCCTTCTCTTCGAGTTGAGCTTTCCCTTTTTCGAAAGCTTCTTTGTCCCAAACCAAACCAAATTCCTCCGGTCCATCATCAGATAGAAAATCCATCAAGTCACTCAGTCCTTCTGTTGCCACCTCATTCAAGGTCTCCGCAAAATAGGCCAAAAACTCACGAGATAGACCTTTCTTAGGTTCATATGGGATTGTCACTAGGTAGTCCTCTTCATCAAAACGTGATTTTGCTGGATTGTAAAAGAGCACGTAGTCTTCAAAAATAACATCTTCATCAGACACTTCACCCTTATCATCAATAGTCTCCACATTGCTACTGTTTTGCGCTTCTAGGATAAACGTTACTTCTACAGCGTGATTCTTTTTATCCCAGTCCATCGCAAAATCATAGTCCAGATGTTTATCTAATTCTTCTTCTAATACTGACAAAAAGCCGAATTTAGCCATTTGTTTTCCTCGTTCTTTCTTATTATTCCCTTTATTTTAGCATAAAAGGAGCCAATAAAAAACAGAGTCGGCTGTCCCACTCTGTCCTAGTTTATTATTTAGCATTTTCAACCGCTGCTGTCACAAAGGCAGTGTAAAGTTCTTCAGCATGGTTTGGACGGCTATGGTATTCTGGGTGGTATTGCGCTGCCACAAAGAATTTCTTGTCTGGGAGTTCTACAACTTCCATCAAACGATTATCTGGTGACACACCTGAGAATACAAAGCCCTCAGCCTCAAACTGTTCACGGAACTTAGTATTAAATTCATAACGGTGACGGTGACGACGTTGAACAACTTCTTGGTTGCCATAAGCTGCAGCAGCCTTAGAACCTGGTTTCAACTTACATGGGTAAAGACCGAGACGAAGAGTACCACCCATGTCTTCAATGTCAATTTGATCACGCATAATATCGATAATTGGATATTTTGTGTTTGGATCAAGCTCAGCTGAATTAGCGCCATCCAAGTTAAGGACATGACGAGCAAACTCAATACATGTCAATTGCATACCAAGACAGACACCCAACATTGGCACATCATTTTCACGTGCATAACGAATAGCTTGAATCTTACCTTCCGTACCACGTTGACCGAAACCACCAGGCACGATGATTCCATCAGCATCAGCCAAACGAGAGGCAACATTTTCAGCGGTCAAATCATTAGCATTGACCCAGTCAATATCAATGGCAGTATCATTTGCCAAACCAGAGTGTTTAAGTGCCTCAACCACTGACAAGTAAGCATCGTGAAGCTCCACATACTTACCAACAAGGGCAATCTTAGTTGTCTTCTTAAGATTAAGTACCTTATCAACCATAGCAGACCATTCTGTCATATCTGCAGCTGGAGCATCCAGTTTCAAATGATCACAAACGATTTGATCCATACCTTGAGCCTGCATATTAAGTGGCACTTGATAGATATGTTCCACGTCGAGTGATTCGATAACAGCCTCAGGTGCAACATCACAGAACTGAGCCAATTTATTCTTGATTCCTTGACCAGCAGGTTGTTCTGTACGAATAACCAACATATTTGGTTGGATACCCAAACCACGCAATTCCTTAACAGAGTGTTGCGTTGGTTTTGTCTTCATTTCACCAGCAGCCTTCAAGTATGGAAGAAGTGTTGTGTGGATATACATAACATTCTCAGAACCAACATCAGCCTTCATTTGACGAAGTGCTTCAAGGAATGGAAGACTTTCAATATCCCCAACCGTACCACCAACTTCAGTGATAATGACATCTGAATCAGTCGTTGTCGCTGCACGCTTAATCTTGTCTTTCAAAGCATCTGTGATATGCGGAATCACCTGAACAGTCGCACCAAGATACTCCCCTTTACGTTCCTTACGCAAAACTTCGCTATAAATCTTACCAGTAGTCACGTTAGAGTATTTATTAAGATTGATATCAATAAAACGTTCGTAGTGACCAAGGTCAAGGTCAGTTTCAGCACCATCATCAGTCACATAAACTTCACCGTGTTGGTAAGGACTCATTGTCCCTGGGTCAATATTGATGTAAGGATCGAATTTTTGAATCGTAACCTTAAGACCACGATTCTTAAGCAAACGTCCAAGACTTGCAGCTACAATCCCTTTACCAATTGAAGATACCACACCACCAGTGACGAAAATATATTTTGTCATGTTAACTCCTTATAATATTATTCAAAACAACTACAGATAGTAGATTGATTACCCACTCAGATAATCACGACAGCCCTTTCCTAGTACCTGATTGAAGCAGTACAAAGTACCTCACCTTAGACAAGTCCAGTAAATGACTAAAAACAAAAATGACCCCCAAGAGTTTCACTCTGGGAGCCTTAATCATGACCTCTTCAAAAGAGGTGCCCGATAAATAGTCTAAACTATCCAAGACCATTTGTCAATGAAAACTTAGTCGTTTGACTCATCCTCATAGTCATCGTCATCATCTTCTTCTGACAACTCAACATCATCCAAATCATCATCTGGAATAATTTCATTCAACTCAGAGTCATAAGATTCCACTTCGGCTTTCTCATCATCTTCGCTATCGTCGTCATATTCAAGACTATCAGAATCAGGTGTGAAGTTTTCATCTTCTGGATCATCGTCATTATAATCGATGGCATCTTCATCACCATCCATGAAGGCATTAACTTTCTTGTTCTTACGTTTTGGTGCATTTTCATCAGTATCTTCCAATGTGATGACCTCTTCATCGATTTCATCAATTGCATACCATGAACGCAAGCCCCATTTGTTATCACCTAGTGGAATAAAACTTCCATCCGTATTCAAATCTGAATAAAAGAATGGCAAAGCATTGCGGATATCAGCATCCGATTTTTCTAAGTAATTTTGAATTTCATTGACCAAATCATTGAAATACATTTCATTATCACGACCACGTGTTTCTAAGATAGCACGGGCCACTTCAATCATTGATAATTCACTTTTTTCTTGTCCAGCAAATACGTCTAGTTCCAAAGTGGTTCTCCTTCATTCTTACTCAAGCTAGTTTCCATCAGAATTAGCTCAGCAATCAATTTTTCGCTACCTTTTATTTTACGCTAAAAAGAGTCAATAGTCAAAGCATTTATAGAAGAAAAAATCAAGTCTCAACAGAAACTTGATTTTAGTCATATTATTTAACTTTTGCTGTGCTTGTGATAACTTCAACAGCTTTCTTCATAGTGATATCGTGTTTAAGCATTTCAGGTGAAAGAAGTGCAGAAACTTGTGATACTTCCATGTTGTACTCAGCTGCAAGATCATTGATTTCTTTTTGGATTTCTTCTTCTGTAGCGTCGAATCCTTCAGCAGCAGCAACAGCTTCGATAACAAGGTTAGTTTTCACACGTTTGTCAGCGTCAGCTTCATATTGTTTGTGAAGATCTTCTTGAGTTGTACCAGTGATTTGGAAGTACATTTCAGGAGAGATACCTTGACGTTGCATGTTACCCATGAATTCGTTCATAGCACGGTGAACTTCGTCTTCAACCATTTCTGCTGGCAATTCAACAATTTCAGCGTTTTCAACAGCCAAATCAAGTGCAGCACCTTCAACAGCGTCATCATATGCGATTTCTTTAGCTGCTTCAAGTTCTTTACGGTATTTAGCTTTCAACTCATCAAGAGTTTCAACTTCATCGTCAAGATCTTTAGCCAACTCATCATCAAGAGCAGGAACTTCTTTAGCTTTAACTTCGTTAACTTTAGTAACAAATACAGCAGCTTTACCTGCAAGGTCAGCAGCTTGATAGTCTTCTGGGAAAGTTACTTTAACTTCTACTTCATCACCAGCTTTTGCTCCAACCAATTGGTCTTCGAATCCTGGGATAAATTGACCTGAACCAAGTTCAAGAGAGTGGTTTTCACCTTTACCACCGTCAAATTCAACACCATCTACTGAACCAACAAAGTCGATAACAACAGTGTCGCCATTTTCAGCTGCACCTTCTTTAACGACCAATTCAGCCAAGTTTTTGCGTTCGTTTTCAAGCTTAGCATCAACTTCTTCATCAGTAACTTCTTTAGAAGCTTCAACTGAAACTTCAAGATCTTTATATGCACCAAGTTTTACTTCAGGTTTTGTAACAACTTCTGCAGTAAGTGTCCAATCTTGACCTTTTTCAATTGATTTTACATCAATTTTTGGTTGTGCAACAACATCAAGACCAAGTTCAGCAATCGCTGCTTCATAAGCTGCTGGAAGAATTGCATTCAAAGCATCATCGTAAAGAGCTTCTTCACCAAATTTTTGGTTAAATACGGCACGAGGCATGTGTCCTTTACGGAAGCCTGGAGCGTTCAAATTCTTTTTAACCTTGTTAAACGCTTGATCCAAAGCTGGTTGAATTTTATCTTGACCGATAGTGAATGTCACCACACCACGGTTAGTGGCTGTGTTTTCAAATGATACAGACATGTAGTCATTCTCCTTAAAATTTTTTATAGATACAGTTTAGTTTACCATATTTCAAAGCCTTTTAAAAGTTTTTTTCTCCAATTTAATCACAAGAAAATCGTTAGGAACTGCTACTTTTTCAAATTTTTGATAAACTAAAGCTATGAATATTTTACAAAGATACATCCAACAATTTAATTTTGAAGAGACCCTAATGGTACTCATTACAAAAGGGATTAAGCTCCTCATTCTTCTCATCATCTTTCTTCTTAGTAAGAAGATTATCAACTTCCTTTTTAAACATACAGTCGGACGCTCTCTAGCTTGGACAATTCAAACACCTGCTCGACAAAAAACCATTGAACGTTTACTACACAATTGCATGAACTACGTGCTATACTTTTTCCTTGTTTACTGGCTTCTTAGTATCCTTGGGGTTCCAGTATCTAGCCTCCTTGCTGGTGCAGGACTTGCTGGAGTTGCTCTTGGTCTAGGAGCTCAAGGCTTCCTATCAGATGTCGTTAATGGTTTTTTCATCTTATTAGAAAACCAGTTTGAAGTCGGCGACTCAGTTGAAGTAGGAGCCGTTACAGGTCTTGTTTCAACCGTAGGTATTCGCACTACTCAAATTCGAGGATTTGATGGGACTCTTCATTTTATACCTAACAGAAATATCACAATTGTATCCAACAAATCTCGAGGAGACATGAGAGCTCAAATTGATATCCCAGTCTATCCATCAACCGATATCAATAAGGTGACAAGCATCATCCAAGAAGTAAATCAAGAAAACATTGAAAACTATCCTCAAATCTGTGGAGCACCAAATATCATTGGATTAAGCACAACTCCTTCCGGACAACTAGTATTTCGCATTGACATCTTTACAAAAAATGGACAACAAACTCATATCTATGCAGACTTCTTGAAACTTTACCAAGAAGCCCTAATCAAAGAAAATATTGAACTTCCAAGATTTATTGGAAACCCTATAGCAGTAAAATAAATTCATTACATTAAAAACACTTCAAAAGATAGATAAGATGAATCTACTTTCGAAGTGTTTTTTCTATGACTTATACACAATAATACTAGTCCAGTTCTATATTGAGAATTAATCATCTTCATTGTAAGGATCAAAATCAACCATCCAAACTTTTAACTCTCGAATCATCTTTTTTCGACCTCTAAAACACTCCCCAGCTAGCAAACGGTCTAACTTAGTAGCATCTTCCGAAGACAACTGATTACGGAAAGCATTAAGCTGCTCATCATAAACAAGCCTATCAACAGCATCTAACTCTTTATTCGGAAGACAAAAAGCAATATCTGAAATTTCGATATAACATTGTCGATTAGCTTGTCGTTTTACAGACTCCTGCCTTCTAACCTCATCATTAAGTCTATTCCTAAATTTCGTTTTAAAATAACGCCGTAACTTATCATCATCAGACTTTAATTCAGGAAACTTTTCTAAAAGCTGATAAAGCGTCATCATAGCCTCTTGCTCCATATCTGATTGGCCCCATAGTTGGATGAAATATTGTCTACTAGCCTTAAGTACAATCGGCCTTACAACTTCATATGCATGAACAAAAACTTCTTGTTCCATTAAACCTCCTATTAATAGATATAATTTTTGTAATTAAATTAATTACGAAACCTATTATAAGAGATAGATAAGAAATAAAATAGCGACATATATGTCACTATAAAAGTGATAAAAACAAAAAAAGCTAGACCTAAGTCCAGCAATGAAATCTATACTCCGCCAGTAGGACTCGAACCTACGACATCATGATTAACAGTCATGCGCTACTACCAACTGAGCTATGGCGGATAAACGCTAAGCGACTACCGTATCTAACAGGGGGCAACCCCCAACTACATCAGGCGTACTAGGGCTTAACTTCTGTGTTCGGCATGGGAACAGGTGTATCTCCTAGGCTATCGTCACTTAACTCTGAGTATTCTCAACTCAAAATTGAATATCTATACTGTATCAAGAAACCAAATCGTTGTCAATATGTCTCAGTTACTTTCTTTGGATAAGTCCTCGAGCTATTAGTATTAGTCCGCTACATGTGTCACCACACTTCCACTTCTAACCTATCAACCTGATCATCTCTCAGGGCTCTTACTGATATAAAATCATGGGAAATCTCATCTTGAGGTGGGCTTCACACTTAGATGCTTTCAGCGTTTATCCCTTCCCTACATAGCTACCCAGCGATGCTCTTGGCAGAACAACTGGTACACCAGCGGTAAGTCCACTCTGGTCCTCTCGTACTAGGAGCAGATCCTCTCAAATTTCCTACGCCCGCGACGGATAGGGACCGAACTGTCTCACGACGTTCTGAACCCAGCTCGCGTGCCGCTTTAATGGGCGAACAGCCCAACCCTTGGGACCGACTACAGCCCCAGGATGCGACGAGCCGACATCGAGGTGCCAAACCTCCCCGTCGATGTGAACTCTTGGGGGAGATAAGCCTGTTATCCCCAGGGTAGCTTTTATCCGTTGAGCGATGGCCCTTCCATGCGGAACCACCGGATCACTAAGCCCGACTTTCGTCCCTGCTCGAGTTGTAACTCTCGCAGTCAAGCTCCCTTATACCTTTACACTCTGCGAATGATTTCCAACCATTCTGAGGGAACCTTTGGGCGCCTCCGTTACCTTTTAGGAGGCGACCGCCCCAGTCAAACTGCCCGTCAGACACTGTCTCCGATAGGGATAACCTATCTGGGTTAGAGTAGCCATAACACAAGGGTAGTATCCCAACAACGCCTCACTCGAAACTGGCGTCCCGAGGTCATAGGCTCCTACCTATCCTGTACATGTGGTACAGATACTCAATATCAAACTGCAGTAAAGCTCCATGGGGTCTTTCCGTCCTGTCGCGGGTAACCTGCATCTTCACAGGTACTAAAATTTCACCGAGTCTCTCGTTGAGACAGTGCCCAAATCATTACGCCTTTCGTGCGGGTCGGAACTTACCCGACAAGGAATTTCGCTACCTTAGGACCGTTATAGTTACGGCCGCCGTTTACTGGGGCTTCAATTCATACCTTCGCTATTGCTAAGCACTCCTCTTAACCTTCCAGCACCGGGCAGGCGTCACCCCCTATACATCATCTTACGATTTAGCAGAGAGCTGTGTTTTTGATAAACAGTTGCTTGGGCCTATTCACTGCGGCTGACCATAAGTCAGCGCCCCTTCTCCCGAAGTTACGGGGCCATTTTGCCGAGTTCCTTAACGAGAGTTCTCTCGCTCACCTGAGGCTACTCGCCTCGACTACCTGTGTCGGTTTGCGGTACGGGTAGAGTATAATTAACGCTAGAAGCTTTTCTCGGCAGTGTGACATCACTAACTTCGCTACTAAACTTCGCTCCCCATCACAGCTCAATGTTATAGATATAAGCATTTGACTCATATCACACCTCACTGCTTGGCCAGACACTTCCAATCGTCTGGTTTAGTTAGCCTACTGCGTCCCTCCATCACTATATACTCTAGTACAGGAATATCAACCTGTTGTCCATCGGATACACCTTTCGGTCTC
>OGHW01000639.1_pt1 | contig 37113 bp, 50 predicted proteins | sample 1571641 | NCBI WGS metagenome assembly OGHW01 (sample SAMEA2582066, study PRJEB24529) | metagenome | biome: Human gut stool | place: China | collected 2011 | reverse complement strand
CAAGCCGATCCAGTTTCCAGACCACCAGCACATCACCCGGGCGGAGCCGCCGCAGCGCTCGCTTTAAACCTGGCCGCCGGGCATTCTTCCCGCTGACCATATCCTCGAAAACCAGCTCACATTCTACGAATTCTTCCAAGATCAGGATGCCATCCTCACCATCACTTGAGATGCCAAAATCTGCGAGCAGCTATCCAGAACGCAAACTCGCCGGTTTACCTCATCACCAGAACGGCGCATCATGAGCTCGCAGTTAATCAAGTAATTTTCGGTGCGAACACTTTTTATTTTCATGGTCACGTTGGCTTCGCGCAGGGTGAATGCGTGGTTGAGCTTCGCCAGTTCGCGCTGAAAGTCCACGATGCGTACGATGCGGCGGCACGACAGTTCAACCTTGATGCTGTTTTTGAAAGCAAGCGGGAAATGATAATGATCTTGCAATCCACTGACTCTTATGGGATTAATGGTGTCATTATCTCCCCTATTTGCTCGATAAGCTTAGCTATTGCGTCTGGTAATTGAGATTGAAATGATTCATCGAGAATCCGGTTGATTATGTAGCGAAATTTCACTTATACAATCACAGCAAAGCATAATGAGGTTAGCATATGGAAGTCTTTAAATATTTCAAAGAGAAGTCTTTCAAGGATGATTATCTAAATGGTAAAATCAGGCTAGGCACTTTGAATTATTACAGAGGAATTGAAAATGAAAAGCAAGGTGATGTTTTAGAGGGGATTTCAAAATATAAAGTGCCATATCAGGAGTTCGATAAGACAGCATGGGATGAAGTCATCAAAGTTCAACCACAATTCGCACAACTTGTTGAAGTTGCCGAGGGTGGAACAGTTATTATGCGAGACTGTGAAACAGAAAGCTACTGCCATGATGAATATATAGTATGCGCAACAACTGTCAGAAATGATGACTATTTCAAGGAGGACTTTGGGGAGTTCTGTATCAAAATAGAACAACCAGATTTTTTTTGTGATTTAGTTGCCGATCAACTGTGCTTAAAATTCAAAAAAGATATCAGATATATCAATAAACCTGTTTCATATACTAAAGTTGAGTTAACGAACTTTTTGCAGCAACAAGATCCTGTTTTTACAAAACCCAAAATACCTTATGAAGGTCAAAATGAATTTCGATTCTTTTGGTTAATGAACCCACTTAATGACTCTGGTGAGCAAACGCTCACCATTGACATTGGTCAGCACTGGGCTAAAAAAATTTTTGTAGATTTGAAGTAAAGAAATTGCCCGGTATTTTTTAAATGTACCGGGCAAATACATTCCTTGTAAAAAATCACATAATTAAACCAACAGCCTTAGCCCACGCCATCCACTGAGTGGCGGCTTTTGTAATTTCATCATCTGTCAACGCAACAGTGTGTAAAGCAGAAAATCTGTGAATCCCTGCGTTCGTTAGATCAGCCTGGTAACTACCACCGATACGCAGTTTTGCCCCCAAATCCGCCGGGTCGCCCATATCTGTTGTTTTCTCTGCTGACAGAGCTTTGTTCAGGATTTGAAAGTCCATTTTTTGTCCCGATTTAAAACGCGCGCACACTAAATAGTTTGTGTTTGCCAGCAACCCACCGAGCGCGACTGTACGCTGCGTCGACACGCTACCGTTGAGAGTGTTTACCGAAAAGTTCAGGGTCATGCTGGTAGATCCGGGCTGCGTTCTGAGCACTACGCCCTGCGTGGTTCCTGAGCCAGATTGCCGGGGCCCGTTAAAATTGCTGAGCAGCAGAATCTGTGAAAGCGTCGGACAGTTGAAGATTGTGAAAAAAGTAAAGTCCAGAGGCTGAAGAATACCCGTATCAAGCAATGTGCCTGCAGGCGTATACTGGACGCCATTTTCCTGCACAACAGGCGAACCCAGTACCGTTGCAGCTACCCCATCCGGTGCGAGATTCCGACCAGTTTTATCTGCCTCTCCATAAAAATTCAAATATTTCAGGCCACGGCGAACGAGCGGGTCAAAACCCAGGCCTTTATCACCAAAATAACCCGGAACAATAATACGCGAACCCATAATTTGTTTTCCTTAAATAGCGATTGCCTAGCGACGAAATGCCACACAGGGGTTATTCAGTGGGTATGGACGGTTTACCAGCTCTGGAATATTTGATTCCGGATATTGCCCCGTCCCTTCATGAAATTCGTAATTCGCAACAGCGACCGTTGTGTCGCTGTCAAACAGATTTCCGTTACCGTTACTTCCGGTCTGGCTGGCGTACCATAGATAAACATCGCCGGTCGTTTCACGCCCCAGTGTAATATCGACTACGGTATCGGCTACAATGTCGACCCGCGTCACCGGAACGTCCCCGGCGTCGTCAGTGACTCTGAATCCTTTTGCGGCATACGTCGTCGGAGATGAACCCACGTAGCACGATCGAAACTGAAGCGGCGGGCTCCACACCAGGAAATCCGCACGCAGGAATGTTCCGCTCAGCGTGACTGACAGGGGTTGCAGTGGACGCCAGTTCTGGCGACGATCAATTGCACGATGGAGCACTTTTCCGAACTGCATTCCCAGCCAGCGGTAGCCGTTCGCGTCAAGATGGCCACCCTTGTCGGTGACAGCATACGCCGGTGATGCCATCATTACGTTTGCATCTGCTGCACAGATATCGAGCTGAGCCTCGCCAATGCTCATATTCGTGCTGTCACGCGTCCAGCTGCCGCTGGTCTGATACAGCACAGTCAGGGGGAGCTCTGTCTGCCCGGTGATAGCGGTAGTATCGGTAATGACATCATCAATGAGCTTTCTCAGGAGTGCTCTGTATTCTGCGCGGTCTGTCGCCCCTCCTTTTGTGCTGTCATAGTTATATTCATTGCCAAGATATAAAAAACCCACCACGCCGCAGGTTTTCCCTTCGGCGTCAGCAATAGCTTTAATCTGGGTAACGGCTGAAATGATCCGGTTGTAGAATCCCCAGGAGTGCCCCTTAGACAGACGTTCAATAATCTGCCCGCCAACACCGCAGTTGACAGCCACAATTTTGCGCTCATCCGTTGCCAGCCCCCGGAACTGCAACTGCATTTCCCGCCACATCCACATCGCGCCGATATCGACGGTTTCACCGAAATTGTTAGCCCCACGAGGCAGTGCGGCCACAGCCTCATCGGTCATAAGGTTTCCGCCGTCAGGAGGGGCGATTAAATCCTGCACCACCGCACGGGCTGATCTGATTTCAGCTCCGTTCAACGGCGTAAATGTTGAACCATTCTCATTTTTTGGCCGGACGGAGTCACCGAGCATATTAATGTTCAGAGTAGCGCGAATGTCCTTGCTCAGTGCTGCCCATCCCTCAGTCCCGTTACTCAGCGACTGGCCGTCTGTGATCAGAATATTGTAATCGTAAACCGGGCGAGCAATACGCGTATTAATTTCGTCTCGTGCGGCAGCAGCAGCGGCAAGATTTGCTGCATTTCTGCGTGAAATGTCATCTACCCCATCGTTATTCTGATCGCTTTGCTCACCATTGAGATTCATCAGGACAAATCCCACACTGTCGCGAAATACAAAACCAGAAATATCCGCGTCAGATTCAGCACTGAATGCCTCAGTCACCAATCGCTGCTGCTCAACGACAGGCTGAACACTGTCAACAGAGCTGAGCAGAGGAGTCCCTATTTGCTGAATAACGAATCCGACGCTATCCCGGAATACAAAACCATCAATAAACTCATCATACTCAGCCGTCATCGCATTGCTCTGAATTGCATTCAGGCCGAATGCCGCCAGACGAAACCCCGCCTCATCATTAAGTGTCAGTAAAGGAGAATCAGCATCATCAGTAGCAATGAGAGATGAGATATAGTCAAGAACTGCCTGGATGGCCGCTTGAGAAGGCATTTTCCGCCCGGTTGCTGTCAGCGTCCCAGCCACATTCATGTACTCGTCAGCCAGCGCGCTGCTGTCCGGGCTACGCACATAGGTGCTGCTGCTTTCTGGAATATTCGCGATGTCCGCCTGCGCCGCCGCCAGCGTCGCGTACTGCTTACTGAGCGGGATAAGGTTCTGTCTGACCTCATCGTTTTTCGCCATCATCTGGCGCCAGGTATCGAGCGGTTCACCGCCGCGGTCGTCAACCGTTCCGGCCGGACCGTTAACCAGTTCGTCAGCGCGCTTGACGTTATCCAGGAATATTTCAGGCGTCGTCGTTCCCAAAGGCGGGTTAAGTTCGGCCATGTTTTTGCTCCAAAAAAGGCGTTCGCTCAAACGGGTTTGAGCGAAAAGAGTTAATTAGGGGAATTTGTGGTTTTAGGCGACGTCGCCGGGGTATGTGGCGTCGTCGTACTGGTAGAAAATTTCTTTATATTCAGGTGCAGTAATCTGACAGTTGCTGTCACCCGATGGGGCAACCTCCTGGACTATCCCATGCCGCGCACCCTTTTCACTGTCGCAGAACAATAACTTCGGCAGATCAATATCTGGGTCGTCCATAATCCAGTCGCCGGGATGCAGGTCGTCGTTGTACGGCACCGTCAGCGTGAAATCATCTACCCGTTGCGGCGTGAGCATTCGCGATGATGGTCGACCGTCCTGAAACTGTATCCAGCAGCGAGGATTCGCGTAGCTCCAGTCCAGTGGCTCCGTGACGTGCAGCGTAATTTCCTGGAAGTCGTAAATCATCGCGTCAATCAAGCAACTTTGGGTTTTCCCGGTTGGAATGTCGTCGGACAAAATGATGTGATCACCGAAGTCATGACACCATCCCAGCATTGAAGTCGTAGCCGTATACGTTCGGCGTTGGTGGAGATATTTCATTAACCGACGCATCCCGATACGCCAGGCGCGATCTGCAGTCATGGCAACATCAATGGTGTATGCCTCCGTTTTGCGCGGAAAAGGATTTTCCGGCGTCCGGCACTGTACGGTTTCCTCCGCCCAGGTCACAGGGTTGATATATTTCACATCCACGCCATCAAAATCATCCTCCGACGGGACCCTGAATGACGTCTGCATTTCCTCGACGGTATCCTGAGGAGTAATGATCCCTGTCCAGCTTTTGACGCCCTCTCTTCCGACAGAAAGCAACCCGTCAGACAGCAGAAAATACCCCATGCCAGCCTCTGCAATTTTGTCGAAAATATCCTTTGCTGACGTGCTGTCACTGCTTGCCTGGTGATCAAAATATTCTCCCCTTGGCGTCCAGTAGGTCTCCTCCAGCGTACTGAGTGCCGCAATGTCGATCTGGTCGTCGCGATATCCCAGACTGCGGGCAAGATGCAGGAACGCACCGCTGATTGTCCTGTCACCACCGCCATCATAATTTCGCGTGGCGACAACACTCACACGCTTGTCTGACTGCGCCGCCAGCTGGCCACCGGTTTCAACCGTGATCCCTATTGTTGATATCCCTGCGTAGGAGGTCGGACGGGAAAGCAAACGACCTCTGAGCGCCTGCCAGAACATGCTGTCTCTCGCGTTGTTGCTCCCCTGCTCATTACGGCGGCGGCATCGAACCTCCACCAGCCCAGGAGAGGACAGATCAAAACGCTCTGTAAAACCGAGGCCATTAATGTTTTTAAGCGCGTAAACCCCTGGCTTACTCGTCCACCCTGATCCGGAACCATAAACGCGATACTGGATTTCATACTCGACATGGCGGACCCGCTTATTCCCGTTGTTCTGGAACCCGCAAATTCCGTTTGGGAAAGCAAAGTTGACCTCGAAGGCGTCCACAACTTCATTTTGCGGGCAGGCCAGAAAGGGGCCGAGCCAGGTTTCATTATCGTTAATACCAGACGCGGCAAAATCCACGACGGTACGGGTCATAAAGCCTGACCAGGTGCTGTCAACGACACCGTTAACCACACGCTGTACGGTCGCAGAGGGACCATCAGTAGACGCTATCTGGTATTCGTTGCCACGGTGCGCCAGGGAAATCCGCTGGGTGCCTTCCGGCAATCCGGAAAAGGCAGTGCCAGAATCGTATGCCAGCGTGACGCTGGCTGTTACCGCAGGGCTTCCGCCGCTGGAGGCTGCACCAGCAGTAAATACCGGGCTGTCACCAAATACTGACGCAGGCAGGAAAGATGACGTAAGGGAACCGCCACGCCAGGGGCTGGAGATCTCGACGATACGTATCACGCCGCCATCATCCTGAGCAATGAGCCCCGAACCATTCAACCCGCCATTAATCGCTGTGAGCAAGCCAGACATTGTGCCGTAGTTGGCGACCAGAGATATGGTATAGGTGATACCCTGCCAGGTCAGAGCAAAGGTCTGGCTGGTTGTCGTAAAGTCATACGTTGACGGCGACGCACTGGCGCGTAATACCGCAGTCGCTCCCCCTGTTCCCGGAACGGCGTCCTGGTGACGGATATACGTGGAGATCTGCAGATCATAGTCAGTACCGTTAAACGTTAGGGTGACAGGCATTCCGCTGAATGGCGCAATCTCTGACACGACGTCGCCTGTCAGCACGTTAAAACCGCCCTCGATGGATACCTGATAATTCACTGGCGCTTTCAGGGTGACAATTGCACCGGCGATCCAGCCAGGAGGAAGTTTGTTCTCATCCTCGTCTTCATCATTATCATCATCGACATCGAGGCCAGAAAACGAGACAGAGGCACCGCTGACGGTCATGGCATCAGCAACAATATCACTGGCTTCAGGGGCAGTCTGAGCCATATCGAGGCCGCTGCCGCTCGACGTTCCCCCAACTTCCGTTGAGTTGAACCATATCTCACTGCGACGATCCCCGGCCACATTATCGCCAGGCCCATAGCTTTTATATGAAAAGCCCTCGCCTAAGGTCAGCGCCGGAGTTTCTCCTACCCGAAAATCCCCACCGGTATAGGAGAAACGCCCATATCCAAGGCAGACAAACATTTCGACCGTCATTCTGGTTGGATCAGCGGGGTCGAATCGCGTTACCGGCTGTACCAGGTAATCCGGGTAGATCCGGTTTCGCCCGAAAGCCTCCCTAACGGGATCGCCAAGCTTCGCTGTGTTGGCTTTAGCCGGATTCAGATCCAGCGATGAAGCGTTACTGGATGAAAAGCCGCCCAGCTCTGGTTTAGGGGCAAAGAATAATGCATAGGCCGTAGACGCAATGGATACGGCCACCGAAACCCACGCGGCAATTTCAAGACCCGTGCCATACGGAATGGGATATATCCGCACGTCGCTGTCTGGCCGCAACAAACATAACGGCCATTCCGCCGGGGGGACTGCCTGGCCGTTCAGCTCGATCACGACAGGATGAGTTTTATCCTGTGAATAGCTCGGGACATTTCTGCTCATCCACTCATGCAGCGTCAGCACACCATGCTCGTGCGTTTCAAGGGGTTCACCCGGAAGCCGGGACGGGTAAAACTTTATCGTCATTGCCAGAACTCCACGCGGTTAAAGCGGCGGATAAATCGCGACAGTGGCAGAAACGTAACCCCCGAGCCTGGATTGCATTCCGCGACCTGCAGCTGGTTATCGAGCATTACAACGATCCCGACATGGGAAACTGTTGAGCCCGAATAGCAAGCCACTCCGGCACCTTCACAGGGTTCACAACGTTTCAGCGAAAGCATCAGCTTTCTCGCTTCCCGGTCGAGGCCCCCGCCGTCTTTGGTCACACCTGCAAAATCCGGCCATTCAGGTAGCCCCAGGTCGCTGCGTATTTCATTCACAATGCCGAAGCAGTCGAGTAGCGGGTAGGCTCTACCGCCCTTCTGCCATTTAACAGAACGGTATTTATCAGGATTAAACATATTTGCCTCAGATTAGTAACGTAAGCCCGGATGCTCGGCGAGGTTGTAACGTTTACGGGGCCAGGCTGTTTTGAGGACATTCATATAGCCTGCCGTGACCTGAACTGCTGTCGGGGTCCAGGAGCCGGATTTGATATCGAGCGTATACGGTGATGATGCCGGAGCAGACAGATCGGATGAAATGTACCGCCGGAATGTCAGCGTGGCTGATTTCATTTCATCCAGAATTTTATCGATCGCCTCTGAAACCCGTCCGTCAATATTGCTGATAGCAAACTTTAAATCCTGTGTCCCATCGGCGTTCCTGGCTGGTAAGGCGATATCTATCGCGCTGGCATCAAACGTCACCGGCTGACCATTTTCCAGCGTCACTGAAACGTCATCCCAGCCACTGGTTAGCCAGTAGTTATCATCTCCTGCCGATATCTGCAGCGTATCGTGAATAACCTCCGATCCGCTGCTGGCATATAGCCGCTCAAGAATTGTCATGCTTCGGCCACTCTCTGTTTAGCGCAATATCCAGTAACGACTGGCCCGCCAGCCATTCCGGGTAATTCCCCCAGCCAGAAGGCGGTAACGGGCGCTCCCATAATTCCAGCGTTGCGCTGTACTGCCAGTATTTTGGCGCGACCAGCGTCGGCCCTTCGTAAATATCCACGAACCTGGCTTTATAGGGCTTTACCCCGATGGGAGTCTGGAGTTTCAGATAGAACCAGGACTGGCCATCTTTAAGCGCATCCCTGAAAAACGCCTCAAACACCTGCGCCAGAGCATCAGTTTTAAAAATCCATTTAACCGATGCCTGGGTGGGTGTTGAGGTATATCGCCTTCGTTGTTGAGCGCGACCGGACGTCATCTCCGTTCGCAGCAAAGGTGATATGGGCTTAAACCCGTACCCGTCCATAAGCGGCATGGGCAGGTATTCGTCCGGGTAGAAAATATCTGCCATGAATATTCCCTCCGGGCAGGTTATCGTGGTTTTTTGGGCTGAAGGTTGGAGTAAAGAGCTCTACCGAAGGCATTTTGAGGATTGTTTACGTCGCTCGTCAGTTCAGATTTTATCTGTTTAGCCAGGCGGCGGCCGTGGGCATCCAATGTCTGCATCATCACATCATCCGGTTTACCAGTGAGGTGGTAATTGACGTTGATGTCACCAGTTGAAAGAAGTTGTCTTTCCTGCTGCTGCCTCGCAGCGTTCTGTACCGCCGGCGATTCCCGCCCAACAGCTTTGACCCCCAGCGAACCATCAGCACCACGGGTAAGCGGCATGATGGCTTCCGGCCCGGCCTCGCCGAATACACCCGCACCTTTCGCAAACGCAAAATATTGGGGAGTGCTGTAAACACCATTGCTGTAGGCAGAAAGTGACGGAGAATCGTAAACGCCTCCGAGAGCGTTAAATGAAAAATTAGCTCCCGCGCTTTGAATAGCGGTACCACTACTTGCCGCACCGCTGGCACCGCCAAAAAGACTACCGAACAACCCACCCGCTCCGCCGCCAAATGACGCCATAATCGCTTTAGTGATCAACGCCTGTGTTGCCATCTGGATCAGCGTCTTAATCACCGTTTCGCCCAGGGAAGAAAAAATATTCGACATCCCATATTTAAACGAAGCAGCGCCTGTCAGGACGTTTGTCAGGTTGTTGGAGATAGAGTTAGTGGTGGCATCCAGAATCTCGCTGGTTGCAGTGGCAGCCATTGAACTCAGATCAGAAGCCTGATCGGCATAGTTCATCAGGGAATCGCTGATCCCCGCGCGCCAGTCTGACTGCTGTTCATCGGTTTTTTTGTAATACTCCTCCTGAATATCCAGGCGTTCGGCAAGCGCTGTTTTAAGCGCTTCCGTTTGCTTTTTATACAGGTCTTCGGAAATCTGCCCACGACTGAAATCACGCTGTAAGTCACGCTGCTGCCTGAGAAAATCAGCACGAATATCCGCCATTTCCGTCATTCGGTCACGGGCTTTATCCCCCTGTCCCGCGCCGAGGAAATCGATATTCCCCCTTTCCCGGGCGGCAGCATTACTGTCGGCCAGACCTTCGCGGAATGTTTTTAACTGTTCAGCGATATTTTTCTGATCAATAAGCGCCGCATTGTGCAGCAACGTTTCCTTTTTGGATTTTTCAAGCGAAGATAATTCCCCCTGAGTAACCTGATATTTCATCTTTGCCAGTTCAGTGTTTTGGCTGGAAAGAGCAATTTGCTCCCGTTGCTGTTTAATCAGCCGGGTATAGGTATCTTCGGTTTTCTCCGCCTCGGTTTTCCCATGCCTTCCTTTTGGCTTGGGTTTATTTTCCTGGTTGTTTCTCCATTCATTCAGGCCGTTATTAATCAACTCCTGCCGTCCGGTCTGAAACTGTGGGTCGTTAGTTAACCCCAGGTCATCCGCAGCATAACCCAGTCGTGCGCGCTCTTTGTCCTCACCTTTGAGTTTTGAAAGCGCCAGATCACGACGGCTTTTTTCAAGTGCAGCCGTTTGCTGGGTTGTGAGGTCTACCTGCGGTAAGCGTAGTGGTGCGTTTACCAGCCCCTGCCGGGCCATGAGGAGATTATTTCCGAGACCCAGCAAACGGTTAAATTCAGTATGCTCACCGTTCATCATTAATAACGATTGATATGCTGAATTCTGTTCTGCGGCCTGCTGCCGGATTAATGCTATTCGCCTGTTCTCTATCCCTTCCAGTACCGACTGGATCGACTCAGACTTAGCCTGCATCTGAGTCAGCCTCTCCTGTTCAACGGCCAGAGCGGAAGTCGCTTCTTCCAGACTACGGGTGACCGTTTCAACCGAAGTAAGGTGGTTTATCATGAAACCGCCACTGGTTGTCGGCCCGGGGTTGGACAGAACATACTGATAGCCCGCGATCTCTTCCTTCAGGCTTTTTACTTTTGATGCCTGTGCATCAACAAGACGGTTTTGCTCCTCCAGCGCCTGACGGGTTTTGGTCTCATTATCAGAAACTTCGGGCAGGGACATTGATTTTGTCTTTTCACGGACTGCATCAATGGTGTTTGCATATTCCTGAGCGGATAATCTGGCCTGTTCCTGATTCTGGTACATCGTGTACCAGGCACCGGCACCAAGCAAAACCAGCCCTGGAATACCGCCAACGAGGCTTAATGCTCCACCCATGAGCCGGGAACCTACAGCAGTAACCGAGTTCAGCGCAGTCTGAGCGGATACTCTGGCCTGAATATTACGGTTAAGTGACTCCTGCGCCAGTGAGAGCCGTTTTTCTGCAGCGGCCTGCGCGTCTGTACCCCGCGCCGCTGCCAGTGCCTGCTGAGCACGATAAACTGCAGCACGCGCGCGAGCTGTCGAAACCTGCATCCCTCTGACCTGGGCTTCAGCTAAAGCTACTTCACTTTTTGCAGCATTAATAATCCCGGCCGTTGCAGAGCTGGCACCAAGAGCCATATTTCCCAAATATCGGGCTGCACCAACGGCAACAAGCGCTCCGGCAGCAGTGGCGATCTGATCAATATTGTTGGCTACGCCATCAAGTAATCCGGTTAAGGTATTTGTCGCGCCACTAGCTTCATTAGCTCCACCGACCCATTGCATAAAAGCGTTTTCAACTTTTGTTGCCGACGATGAAACAGTCTGCGGCAATTCACCATATTCATTCCGTAGCTTACCAAGCTGGCTGATGAGGGCTGGCACTACTTTATCAATGGTTAACTGCCCCTGATCCGCCATAGATTTAAGGTCTTTACGCGCAACCCCCATCCCTGCCGCAAGCGCCCGTATAACCCTGTCACCGCTCTCGTTGACGGCATTGAATTCTTCACCTCTCAGCACGCCCTGCGCCAGAGCCTGGCTAAACTGAGTGATGACCGAACTGGACTCCTGAGCATTCGCGCCAGAAAGTTTTAAACCAGTAGAAATAGCCTCAGTAATATCCAGCACCTGGCTGGAGCTGTAACCATATTCCCGCATTGATGCTGCTGAACGGGAAAATAAATTAGCGTTGTCAGAAAAAGATGTACCCGTTTTCTGACTGATATCCATCAGCTGTTTTTGAGAGCTGGTAAAATCATCAGTTGATTGAGATGCCTGTTTTAGGCGGGCGTTTACTGAATTCCATTCATCGGCCAGGGCTATTAAATGCCCCGTAGCAAAAGCACCAGCAAATGCCCCGGTTAACCCCAGTGCGGTAGCCTTTGCTGACTCCATCTGGTCAGTTAGCTCAGCAACAGAACGGCGAGTTTCCCGAACTGAAGCCGCAGCCTGCCTGCCGCCATTCTGCATTGTCTTATAATAATCAGCCCCCATACGTGACGCGCGGGCTATCTCGGTCTGGAATGACTGAGAGTTAGCAGAAACTTTAATGATAAGTTCACGCAGGGTTGCCATTTCATTTCCTCAGAAACAAAAAGCCCCACATTGTGGGGCTTTTTTATGATTTCAATATTATTAAATTAAACCAGCTTTTTTCCTTGCTTCTTCCAGATAATCTTTTTCTGGTTCCTCTTTTTTATGAGCAAGTGCAATCAGAAGATCAATTTGAGCACTTTGCTTTTCAGAGATTTCTTTAAGCATAGCGATCTGATCATTAGCTCTTACGCTTCCTCTGTTCAGGAAATACCAGATAACAAGATCAATAAGGCGAGCAAAAACAAATAATAATATCCAGCCAGTAGTAGTCATTTAAAGCACTCCGTGTGTCAAAAAAAACAACATAACACCTGTTATGAGTGGCATCCACACGAATTATTACTGGCTATGCTGACGCAGCCAGCAGCGCCGCTTCCAGCCCTGCAAAGGGATCGCCGCCGTCGTTTACCTCAATCTCTTCTGTGCTCCACTGAAGCTGAGCATCTTCAATGGTGACTTTACCGCCCTGCGCTCCGTAAACCGCAGATACCAGCTGAGCATTGAGGATATCGCCGCGAATATCGCCGATTGGGCTGATACGGTCGTACTCAGCCCACATCCTGAATTCGCCAACCGTCATTGTTTGTCGCAGTTCGCCCAGCGTGCGGCCCATCCGGAGCGCCAGCGCCATCAGGAACTGCATGCCAGGCATTTTTACTTTGCTTTAGCATCATCCGCGTCACGAATGAGATCAAGTGCCTGCTTCAACAGCCGGGAATGCACAGGGCCATAGATCGCTTCAACCTGTTCGGTGTCATCGACAGTAAAGACGGGATGCAGGTCGGTATCCAGCAAAATATCGATGAAAAGCGTGACGTCGGCCCGCATCGTGCGGAAGGCTCGTTCTGAAGGGGTCAGTTCTGGTGCCTCCTGGGGCTCCTGCCCTTCCGGTAGTTTGGGTGGTTCCGGGCTGGCAATGCCCTGCCAGCGAATCCAGGCTTCTGCTGATGGCTCACGAATGATGACTTTGGCGTTATCCCACTCCGGAACGGAGACTTCTTTTTTACGAAAGCCCGCCATCGGTGCCAGTGCCAGTGCTTTAAGACACGGTTTTGACATTAATTTTATCGCCGGTCTCCCGGCGCTCCGTTAATTGATGGTGACGGTGCAATCAGAAGAAGTGATCACAGTGCCATCGGCATCAGTAACCACGCAGGAATAAACCCCGGCATCACCGGATACAGCGCTGGCTTTCGTAAACGTTGCGCTGGTCTGGCCGCTGACCGTCGAGGTGCCCTTTTTCCAGGCGTAGGTATAAGGTGCCGTACCGCCCTGGACGACCACGCCCATGGTCAGGGCGCTTCCTGCCGCGACCGTTTGGGACGCCGGAAGGTCAGTAGTAAAGGACAGGACTCCTGGGGCGTTAATATTGGTGGGTTTACCTTTCAGACGCAGCGAGAACGTTGCAGCAACCACGCCATTGGTTTGAGAATCCCAGGTGTGCTGTCGTACCTCAGCGCGCATCAGGAATCCATTACCAGACGGGAAAATAACCTTAAACCCATAAACCCCGTCGTTATCATATGCGGCACGAAGTGCATCCTGCGCCGGGTTGCGGTAGAAGTTACCGGAAAGTGACATTTCAGACGGAGCAGGAAGGCCGTTGATATTTTCCGTTTCATCCGAACAGAGCGTTGTCACGTCAATATCGTTTTTCTGACCAGCGGTAAAGCTTGCCTGTTTGATAGTGCAACTCAGGTTTAACCAGGTTGCGGTATCCAGCTCTGCCTCGGTGACCGGCACAGAGGTAATCATTACTACCGTTTTTTGGGCACGTTCAAATAGTGCTGACATCGCAGCCTCCATAAATGAAAAAACCGCCAGTGGCGGTCGGATTGGATTGGTTTTTGTCAGGCAATAACCGTTATTTCGAGGGTTGCCCGATGAAGATGGGTTGTCGTGTCGTAGCCAGGAATTTTTGTCACCTCGACAGGTGAAAGTACCTGCAGGCGAGCCAGGGCGTCCAGGCGTAACGCTCTGGCTTCGTCATTCGTTTCAGCCCATACATCAACCTGAATGCGCAGTGTCGACTCTGCCTGGCCGCAGAAAACATCCCCGGCAACATCAGTCGGTATCGAGAAAATGACATAGGGAGTGGAAACTGCAGGAAGTCCGTCGCTGCCTAGCGGCACCACATACGGATAAACCCGCCCGTCTGCCAGCGTCGACAGCAGGTCATAGAGATCATCCTCTGTCATTTTGATAACACCTCATCGATAGCCTGATTCATCCGCTGCATCGCCACCTGCGTAGCTTCTTCCATGCGGGTATCAAAAGCTGGGCGAACAAACGGATGTGCAGGCGCCGTAGATGTTCCCAGCTCCACGAAGCGCCAGTAAAACGCATTCCGCTTGTTGCTGGCCTTCATTGTATTGTCGCTGTTCCCCGTTCGCGGGTTAACGCCACGAATATGCACCCCAGATGAAATTTCACCGCTACGGCGACTTTTCTGGGTGACGACAACAACGTTTTTCTTCAGTTTTCCGGATTTCTCAGGAGCGCGATCAATCACCTCCTCGCGGAGCAATTCGGCACCAGCACGGGTCGACTCCCGGAGAACTTTATTATTTTCGGCCTTGCTGAGCGTTTGCAGATCGTGGGCAATATCCTGCAACCCGGAAAAATCCAGATTCACATCAATCATTTTTCGGTCCCCTGTTTGCAGAGAATTTCCAGCCGGGTTCCTTTGATATCCGGAACCGGAGGCCCGGTAACGTTAAGAACGGCACCTTTAAACGGGCCGGTGCGTACCTTCAGGCGGGAAGAAGCTGAGATGTCTGTACGAAAACGCACCCAGACGCGAATGGTGGCATCAGCACGCTCAACGCCAGCGGCTAACAGCTCCCTACCGCTGATCCCTTTAACCTCGGCCCAGATAGTTTTTCCATCAGCCCAGCTTTCTACCGGCTGGCCGGAAGGTGTTTTTGATATTGTGAAGTTCTGAATAGTGACGCGATGCCGTAATCGTCCTGCCTGCATAATTCCTCCTAGAGCGGAATATAGCGGTACGGCTCTATCAGCGATGTAAAGCCAAATGGGATGCTGGTTTTTGCTGCGTCTGACGACTCTTCTCTGTTTTCATACCAGTGCCCGACAAGCAGCATCAGCGCCAGGAGGATGTCGTCAGCAATCACCAGCCCGTCAGGATCAGTTTCCGGCACTTCTTCTTCATAAAGATGGCGGTTGATGAAGCTCTCCGCCTTTCGGCGCGCGGCACCATAATAGAGCGTAAGCACCTCATCTTCCGTGGTGTCGTCGATATCGATCCGACACTGCGCCCGCAACATCTCAATCGTTGTGCTCATGTGTTTTCCCTGGCCCGCAGCGAACTGCGGGCATAAAAAAACCGCCGGAGCGGTGGAGGTTGAAGCTGATTATTACCTTAGCCGCCAGATGCCGGTTTACCCACCAGCGCCTTAATCGCGCCGGTATCTTCCAGTACGCAGTCGAAGCGGTGGAAGGCCAGGAAGCCTGTCTGATCGTACTCTGCGTAACGCTCAACCAGCCGTTTCAGCGTCATGTAAGTGACGCGACGAACGATAAAGCGGTTAAAATCGCCGAAGTAGGCAAATTTGGCACCAGCCGCGATATCAGGAATAGCCTGGTCAACGACATACGGCACCTGCAGAACTGTAGCAGGTGCGCCACCGATAATGTTCGGTAACCAGAGCGGGCGGCCCTGTCCGTCCTCCATTTCCTCCACCAGCTGCAACGTTGCATCGTTAAAGGCCCAGCGCACCTTTGGACCGTTACGGTATGCCGGGTCGACAGAGTGCTTCAGTGCGTTCAGCTCTTTCCAGGTAAAGGTGGTCGCTGCTGCGGTATTTTTGGTTCCAGTTACCGACGCAGCCAGCCCTTTAGGCTGCAGCGGGGTGCCGGTGCCGGTCCCTAATACCAGATACTTCGCTTCACCACGTCCGATGCGAGTGGCGATACGCGCGGCCAGGAACGCCTCGATGTCTACGCCGCTGTCCTGGAGCAGTTCATTGGATACGCGAATGATTTTAGAGGACAGTTTTTTAGCCCCCAGCGTTGCACCGCCGAAAGACACGTCTTCTTCACTGGTTTCAGTGTTTTCGCCCAGCAGTTCACCTTCTTCAGTGGTACCGTCAGAGGTTGCCCAGTCAATGTCCTGGCCGTTGGCGGTATTCAGAATTTGCGCCACACTGGCAATTCCACCGTAATCTTTCAGTGCTTCGACGATCTTATTGCGGAACTGGGTTGGTACGGTGTAACCCCCTTTTTCATCCGGCGTCGTGCCCTGAGCACGCAGCTCCTTTAAAGCCTGGCGTTCTTCAGCGCTCATCTCGCCAAGACCACGGCGCAAAAACGCATTAAACGCCGCAGCACGGCGTTCGTTAGCCTGTGCTTCCGGGTTTGCTGGATCACGATTCTGCTGCTGGCGCTGTTCCGGCTCGTTTTCGTGGATATAGTCCTGATCCTGGCGGCGCAGTTCCTCTTCGCGTGCAATACGCTCATCAAGAGCGTCAAGCTCCGATTTTGCAGCGTTCCACTGAGTACGCTGCTCATCGGTCCAAGGTGTATCGCCAATTTTGTCATGCAGGGCACGCATATCTTTGGCGATGATGTTACGTTTTTGCTTCATTTCATGCAGTTTCATGATTTTTCCTTACGCGTTAAGAAGGGTCAGCAGGCGCTCACGCGCCATTCGTTGATTAATGGCGTTCTTTAGCGCACCGCTGTCGCGCGCCTCCTGCCAGGCTTTCATCGATCGGACGCCGGAGTCGGCCTCCTGATATGCGGGATAAGTCACCGGACTGACATCAAACAGCCGGGAAAACTTCGATATTTCACGAATAACGATCCCTTCATCGTCCTGGTACCAATTTTCACCGTCATGGGATACCCGGAAGGCAAAAGATGACTGGTTAATGTCACCGCGCATCATCGGCGCCAGCACCAGATCGCGGATAGTTTGCGTATCCGGCGCTGTAATGTCGTAACGCAGGCCGCGCTCATCGACAGACAGGGATAGCGTCCCGGCAGCGCTCCGTCCCAGAATAAAGTTGGGGTCATGGTTAAACAGCCCGCGAACATCATCATTCAGCACATCGTCAAATGCTCCGGGCTTGATGATTTCACGGAATCCCCACAGGGGTTCAGAACGGCTGTTGAACACCGAGCCATAGCCCAGAATGCGGGTAGGTTCATCGGTGCGTTGCTCGGCTCTGACCTCCCCGCTGTAACAGCGCGTTTCACGGTCATTCATTGGGCTTTTCCTCGTCGGTTTTAGGTGCCTTAAAATCGTCTGCGGGGTTCGCGGCGTTAACGCTCACCAGCATTTCATCCAGGCCATCTACCGGATTCATGTCTTCGAAGGCTCGCGCTTCATTGCGGCTCATCCAGCCATCAGTGATCGCAAAGTGGTAGAACTGAGCACGTTCCTGCGGGGTCCCGCGTAGCAGGCCTGTCAGGTTAAACCTGACGTAATACCCGGCGGCCAGTTCAGCACGGGTGAACAGGCGGCGATTGAGTTCCTGTTCCCAGTTCGTTACCCACGGCATGATCGTGTAGCGGACAAACTGAATGGCCTGTTGCGTAATATTTGAGAAAGTGGCTTTTTCGAGATCGTTAATCATGTGCGCCGGTACATTAAATATCCCGGCAATCATCGACCGATTCAGCTTCGACATATCAATGATCTGGGCATCAACCGGGGAAACGGTGAGCGCTTTGTAATCCAGCTCTGCCGGGAGAAGCATTGTTTTATTCTCCTGGCTGCGCAAAGCAGCTGTAGCTTTTTGCCACATGCTTTTTAAACGCCCCCAGCTTTCTTCATTCAGCTGGCTTTTCACCGAAATAATGCCAGCGGGTCGCGCATTACCGTTGAAGAATGAACTGGTATAAGCCTGCCCGCTCATCCCCATTCCTATCGTCTCGGCATGCTGCATAATTGGGCTAAGCCCCATTTTCTGGTTGTTACCCAGCGCCCGGATATGCACCATATCGTCGGGATTGACGGCAAACGCCCCCTCTTCGTTGTAAACGCCATAGGTATACCGACCACCCGTGTTAAGCAGTGTCGTTTCCCAGGGCATGCAGCATTCCAGCCCGGAAACTTCACCACGACGGGAACGCTTCACCCAGGTGTAACCATTCCCCCAGCCCAAAATATGACGCTGTTTTAGCTCACGCCACTTATAGCTGGTCTGCCACATATTCGGCTCATCGTGAACCAGGTAAAACACAGGGTGATCGCGGGCAGCTTCAACCTTGTTATTGGTTTTCCGCATAACATGCAGTGGCATCTGAGCGATATTCGAAGAGATAACGTAAATACAGGCATACACCGCAGCCAGCTTCATCGCCGTTTGCGGGCTGACAAATACGTCCTGGGCAAACACGTTATCTGTTTCTGCCGACTCACTCGTGATCGGCGTAGCCGGGTTTTCCAGTGGTTCACTGCGAAAAAGAGCATCAAGCAGCATTATTCCCCCTCATTGCCGCTAACAGCGCATAAATGAGTAGCAGGGTTCCCGACATCATCAGAGACATCGCCAGCCCGAACTGGAGATACACGCCAGCAGCAAGCGAACCGAACCCGGTAAGCCCGATAGCATCAGTGATTAAAGTTTTCATAGAAGTAAAAGGTCTTCGTCAGGGTCGATAGTGGACAGGAAGTCAACTTCACCACCACCGTTAACAAGCAGGCGACTCATCGCAATAAACATCGCGACAGGGCCGTCAATTTTGTTTTCTGGGGTGGCCTTGTTGGGGAAAATATTCTCGTTTTTGTCTGGTTTGACGGTGACGTTTGACATCATCCAGGTCATTACCGGATTACCGTCGTGATGAAAACGCCCGGCGTAAATCTTGGCCTCGACTTCCTTCATCGCTTCTGACAGGTTTTTCACCGTCTGAGGGACTTCAACAATAGGTATTCCTTCAGCTGCTACCGACAAAGCAAACTGAGTGGCACTCCAGGGGTCGTACGCGAATTCATTCAGTGATTCACCGCGTGCCCACTCGATCGTTTCCTCTTTAATCACGGCATGGTCAATAACATCCCCATCAGTAAATTCCAGATATCCCGCTTGATTCCATTTACGGTAAAGTTCCGCCTGCTGTTTTGTGCAGGCTTCCAGCCGTCCCTCAGGTATCCAGAATCGGGAACGCGCGTAAACATCACCATTGGGGGAAAGCCATACTTTAACCGCGGCTGAAATATCAATTTTGTTGGAAAGATCAACGCCGAGCCACATTGACCAGCTGGCCGTAGTTGAGTCATCCCAGGTATCGCGGCATTTTTCCCAGCGCGACATATCCATCCACGCTTTTTCACCCTGCACCCAGATATTGAGATGCTTGGTAAAAAATCCGACCCGCGCTGCCACCTGCTCTTTCGCCTTTTTAGCCAGGCGACGCATATCATCCCATCGCTTACAAACACCCAGACCGGGATTTGCTTTCGGCCAGTTTGCCTCGTCGAAAGGATCGTCACCCTCATCCAGGGTATAAATCAGTGCGAAATAGCTATCATCTTTCGGTGATAGAGGGTCCGGGTTGTCAAAATTTTTCAGCAACTTAATGGCATAATCACGCTGCTCGTAACAAATACCCTCTTTATTAAATCCCGCAGTAGTGATCGCGAAGATAAGAGACTGTAGTCGGGCGCCGGTTGCCGTTTCGAGAACTTCCCAGACATCTCGGGTTTTATGCGCATGGAGCTCATCAACAATCCCGCAGTGAATATTCAGACCGTCGAGGTTGTTCGCATCACTGGCTACAGGTTCAAACTTAGAGCCTGTCCGCTCCTGGTGAATATTCAGCTTATTGCTGCCAAATAACCGCCCCAGAGTTTTCGGGGCCAGCTTAATCATGCGTTTGGCATCATCAAACACAATGCGGGCCTGATCCCGGGTGGTTGCAGCGGAATAAACCTCAGCGCCGCCCTCACCATCAGCGCCAGCCATATAAAGGCCGATTCCAGATGAAAGCGTTGATTTTGCATTCTTACGGGCTACTTCGTCATAAGCGGTACGAAACCGTCGTACAAACATGGGTTCGCCGTCGTCATCCAGAACTCCTTCACACGTAATTTCATCTATCAGCGGGACGACAAACCCAAAAAGATTTATCAGGATAAAAACGTGCCAGTCCATCAGCTCGATGGGCTTGCCGGTCAAATGCCCCTTCACGTGGGGAACAAAGTTATAGAAATCGAGAACGTGCTGGGCGCGGCCTTCATCAAAATAAACACCGCGCGCCGGGCCGTGTTCTAAATCATGAAAGAACCGCTGGCACGCAAGACGCACCAGCTCGCCAGCAACGATATCGCCAGATACCACGCGCTCGGCGTAGCGAAATCCATCTGCAACGGTTGCCATTCATCATTTGCGCTTTTTAAGAAATTCTTCCAGTGGGTCGGCTTCTGCCGGGACTTTTGCACCAACCTTTGATCGGCTGGCAGGTGTCATGCCGAATTCGCTCAGCATCGCTCTGATCCGTTTCCACGCATCAGCCTTCATGACTGCTGCAGGGTGCGGTTTTATCATTCTGATTTCCCGCTCCCCTCCTTCATCTGAATCATCTTCGCTGTAGACGGCATAGGTATAACCTTCACGATCAAGAGTGTCGCAGTGATGCCGGTATTCAACATAGGCTTCTATCAACAACTCCAGCGCTTTAGCATCAAGCGTGGTCAACACGCCGACGGCATCAAGTTCCTCACCAATACGCTTGAACCAGTACTTACCTTGCTTATCGAAATGTTTCGGTATTGGGGGGACCCCTGACGGGGGTTTTGGCTCGTTCTTATTGATCGGGCGTTTGGATGGGTTCCCCTTCACTAAAGCCAGATGTGTCGGGGTTTTCGGTGGTCCTGGCATAATCGAAAACTCCTATTAATCATCGGATGGGGGACCCCAAAAAAAAGTTTTCTAACCTGCGGCGGTGTGAAAAAAGGTTAGGCGGCGGTCCTTTGGGCCTTCGCCGTCAGGGATTTGACCCCGCCCCCCTCCGCCTCGACTCAAATGGGAATCGATATCACTTGAAACGTTCACGTCCGGTTTTCGTTCTGTGACAGGGCCAGCACAGGCTTTCGAGGTTCGAATCATCATCGGTACCCCCATGAGCTTTAGCCTTGATGTGGTCAACGGTCTTGGCTGCAACGGCACGCCCAGTTCGAAGGCAGTTCTGACACAGGTGATTATCACGCTTAAGAATGCGGGCTCGCTTAATGTCCCACTGGCTACCATAGCCGCGCTCATGCCTACTCTTGCCTTGCTGATGCTGTTGCCAGCCTTCATTGCGGTGCTTCTCGCAGTATCCTGAGCGGTCGGTTGTTGTGCCTGCGCATCCACGCTTACGGCATACACGGGGAATTAGTGCGGGCATCCTTATCATCTCCAATAAAAAAGCCACCGTTTAAAAGGTGGCTTTCATAAATTACAAAGGGATTCTATAGAAGGTTTTTCTTTGCCATTCTTAGCTTGTGTTCGAGATTTCTTATTGTTATCCCTAGCTCATTAACTTTCTGCTTGGTATATCTATCTGAATATATCCAGTAGTCTGATTTGTGATCACATATGTCTGACAACTCAGGGGAAATATCTTGAAATAAGAGACCGACACGTCTCCACTCCTTTGCAAGTTCAAGTTCCCTTTGAGCGTCTTTAACACCTTGGTGTGCGAAATCCCTCAGGTAGGCCCGATTCTCTATCAATAAATTTGATAGCGCTTCTAACTTGGATATTGTTAGCTCTCGTTTCTGTTTGGACCATAACAAATAGGATTCCCATAATCCAGTAATAGTAGCGCTTATATATTCGCCCATATTTAACGACCTGGTTGTGTGCAAGTAGTTAAACATATCACAAACAACCAGTATTTGCATACTGCAGTGCCTTAACTTACCTTTCCTACGTCTTATTGACACACTGCAAAGATTCTCTATTGATTACTTTAGTTATCGAACCTGGCTGCTGCATCGACAAAATCATTGAGCCAAAGAACGAACTAAAAATACTACTATTTAGGGTTTCTTGATGCTTGCGTAGCTAAAAGCGCATACGCTGTCATGAAAATCATAGATATTAAATCAAAAGTCATCAGCATTCCATATAATAATAAAAAGATACTCAACACATGTGTAATAAACCCAACCTGGAATAGTTTCAGAAAAAACTCACCCATCAGGACAACAGCATATACCATTAGAGGATAAGCCATATCGACAACCATTAACGATGCGCCAAAAGTTTTATTTTTACCGTTATGTTTGATAAGATTTATTTTCTCAATGAATTGATTCGGAAGGGCAAAAACAACAACAAACACACCAATGCCAAAACCTAATATGCTCGGAAATATGGATAAAGCAACAAGGGTTGCGTCGAGACCTGCAGTGTTTGAGTTGGGATTGTAAAGCCCATCTCTGAAAAATGTCACAATCAACAAACTTAAAACAAAAGTAAATAAAACACCAGAAAGCACCCTCCGCACCCAATTTTTGAAATTTGCAATTCGCTTCCTGTCTGATAAAACTCCAGAATTAGCATAAAAGTTGGCAATGATAAAAATTGCACCAACATATGGAATAGACTTAATTATTTTAAGTATATTCTCATGATTAATGTCCCATCCACCAACTTTCATCACACTATCCTTTTCTAATTTTCTTTAGCAATCCACTTCCTGTTCTGGACTCATTATTAGCTGCATTAATTGTGTTTTTCACATCATAATAATAGTCTAAAATTGATGCCCTTTTTTTCATAGACTCAGACACACGTTTTCTTACAGGATAATCGGCCATTTTGAAAACTTTTTTCTTATTGCTTTTGTCTTTATAAGATATTTCAGTATTCCCAAACTTGCATGATAAACCTGCATAAACCAACGCGATTGTACTAACGTCAGTCATTATTGAGTCTTTGTCTGATGACTCTTTATGCTCCAGCTTATCAATCCCTTTATCTTTCATTTCAGCCTCAACCCCCTCTAGCAATTCTTCTAGTCCTTCAATAAAATCATTAGAGTTAGAGAAAGTTATTTCTGTTTTAAAGGAATAATATCCTTTAGACTCTTTTATAACATTATCTAGACTAGCAGAAGATGTTAATTCATCAACACTCATGCGAAAGGATGGATATAATTTCCTGCGCGCATCTTTAAACACCTCATTAAGCACCTTATATAAAACACTTGCGCTAGGTAATGAAGGGCTATCTTCGATAGCAAGGATATGCAATACAGGATCAAATACAAACCTATACTCATAAATCTTACTAGACTCGCCAAAACCAGCCGCATAAGTCTGAACTCTGCTAATAGTTTTTCTAACAACATCTACCTTGTCAAACTTTAAAAAACGACCATAAACCATGTCCTCTCTAGCATTTATTTCATACGGAGCAAAAAAGAAATCATTCCTCAATGGAATAGCGATATTTCTTAAATCACCTTCCGATGACAAAACTTTGCGAAGTTTGTCTCCCAGATGCTGGAATAATTTAATATAACCCTCTTTACCAATATTTTTTTTACTATTGGTTAGAGGTAGCATCTGTATATTATAATATTTGTAAGTAGCCATAAATATCCATTGCTATGTGAGTGTAAACACACATCATAATTCAATGGATTTTGTAACACTTAGCAACGCAATGGATAATTGGGACTTGCGTCACATTTTTAGTTGATTACAGTTTCTTTTAACTGTTCTGTTGTGCGCCAGAATGTCGCGCTTGGTCTGCTTATCCAGCACGTCGATATCGTGGTCGGTCAGGTAGATGATCCGCACCCAGCTGCAGGCCGTATCAACGACTACCGGGGCGGGTAAACTTTTCGCGCAGCTCCCGATCAACATCGTCATCAGGCATATGGCTAACAGTCTGCTGTACATTGCTGGCCTCTCTGGTGGCTTCCTCTTTCCGTTCCGCTGCGGCGACGTTGGCAGCGGCGTTTTCTTCAGTGCGCTGCTGCTCGGCTTTGGCTTCTGCCTTGCTGCTGCCACGAGAATGGCCTAACCCAAATGCGCCAGCGACAATGGCCAGCAACGCAGTTGCCAGACCAATAATCATTTCAATGCCCATGAGGACCTCACACCAGTACTGATTTAGCCTGGTTAAACAGCGCTCGGCGTTTATCCAGACCATTGCGGCCACCATTGATAAGCAGCGTTACGCGCTCAACATCACCGGAATGAAGCAGGCAACCGTGGGAGACATAAAACCATGTGGCCGAACGTGCAGCGTAGTCATCTCGCTCCAGCAGCTCAGGCTGGGTAACAAGGTCAAGCTTCAGCGCCTGTCCGCAGCTGCGATAGTTGCTCAAACCCGTAACTTGTTTCAGGCCGCGACCGCGATATTTCCAGCCATCACCGGCAACCTGATTACCGAGATTCTTTTTGCCCCACTCGCCCCCATACACCAGATTCGCGATTGCTCGCTGATTAGCTGGTTGCGTTGCTGTTCTGCCGAGTGCGGCGGCCTGCTGGGCGGTGATACGGTGTTTACCGAACGTAGGCACAAGTCTGTCGGCGGCATAGTTCAGGCTTTCCACCAGCGTTTTATAACCGCCGGACTCATGCCCCATCTGGGCAATGAACATCGCCTGATCGAGTGGAGCAGTGATGCCGAATTCTTTCATCGCAGCATCAATGTGCGGAAACCAGCGCGCAGCTAACCCGGCGCTGATACCAGCCGCCTTCTGAAATTGTGATTTATTCATCAGTGCCTCAATGTATCGACCAGACGCGCCACGTTACCCCGAGCGCACAGCACGGCGGCGCATATCATTACGTTTGCCATTACCACCAGCCAGTGGGACTGTACGTAAAGACCGAAGATAAATTGGAAAGGAATGCTCGCGTAAATCAATACCAGCAAGTAAGCAAGAATGGAGATACCAGGGCGATGCCTGGCACCGCGACGTTGATAAAACATCAAAGCGCAGACAATAACGGCACATATCACCGCATTGGCCAGCGCTGCCGGGTCATTTATTACCATTCGAACCTCCTCCCCTTAATCGGGAAAGTAATCCGAACAGGCTGCTCAAGTCCTGGCTGTTAATGAAAGTCAGGACCTTGATGGTAACAGCAGATGCCACCACCGCACCGAGCGCATCAAGCGGACGATCCGTATAGCCTGTCCAGGTAGTAAATTTTGAGCCTAATAATCCGGCAGCCAGAACACCGACAATAAACGACGTCATGAAGTAAGCTATTTGCCTTCCACGTGTCAGGTTTGCGGTCGTTGCCACATAAAACACCGCGCCGCCAAAAGCCCCAAATACCACACCAAAATCGGTGTGGGTGATAACTCCATATACGACGGAACCAATTAAACCGCCGCCAAAAATCAGGCCGGTACCAGTTAAAGGATCGGACATTAAGCCCCCTCTTATTGCTGTGAGTCCTCTCAGTGCGAGGAAAATAAAAAAGCCACTTGTTAGTGGCTTTTATGATTATACTCTACAGCGAATTACTTATTTAAATATCTATTAGAATTGGATATAAATGCATCATAATCATCATTCCAAACTTTTTCCATTTTTGTTGTTTTCAACCCATATTTTATTTGTTCGGATAAGGACTCTGAAATTTCATTTATTTCTTCTTTAAATTTTCTACCAGCATCATCCTCTGGTATAGAAATCAATAAACTTGCTTTGTATCTTTCTAACTCTAACAAGGCATCAGACATTTTATCTGCCAACTCAGAAGTTTTGACACTACTGAACATTGAGCTAAAACGTAAGCACTCAGCATGTATCTCTTTTACTTTTGATAATTGATATGCGTATTCGCTTATTACTACTCGCATATGCGCAGAGAAATGCCTCTTATCTTCTTGTTTTTGTTGATATCTTATAGATTCGTTATTATTCTTTATGACATACAGAGAAATTAAAGCTGGAACTAAGCCACTTATAAAAGCCGCAATTATTGTTTCCCAAGAAAACGATGAATCCACTGTTATTGATGGAATCTTATCAATAGTAACTGTATCTGCTAATCTTTCTTTGACATAAAGAAAAGGTATTCCTAACCACATATCATCACCTTCGATTCAACCTAAAAGATAATGATAACAAAAAGCCCGCTTTATAGCAGGCTATTAGTATTTGTTGCTCAGTTCGCTTTAACGTCCCGAGCCTATCACAATTCAAGCACTTTTCGCGCAACTATTCAAGTAAAATCTGTCGCCATTTGTGCCTAATGCATCACACATTGGTGCGTAAAGCATCGATTCTGCAAGATTTAGCCAAACATCGATCCTGCTTTCACAAGTCCGTAAGCACCATTCTGGATGCTTTTCGTTTAGCTCTTTCGCCATCGCCTTCTTGCTCATGCGGCAGACATATCGATCCCTGATTAACTGATAGAGAGCTTTATTCCCGGAACGCACAAGCTGAGCACTAAGCACAGAATCAATTATCAACCCTTCCTCGTCAGTACAAAAAGCCAGGCCGCTTTTATTTTTACCACTGAGGATTTCCTTAAAGAACGCTTCCAGCTCCGGCTTGGTAATGCCTGATTTTTTCATACGGCGCAAAGCATCGTTTATAGCGGTCTTCGTTATCTTCCCTGACGCCAACAGCTGATTGAACATATTTCCACCACTACCGCCGCCGATGTAGGACCAGCGGCCCCACATACGCAGCTTCCCCTGAATCCAGATGGCCTCCAGCGTTTTCAGCCTGACCATTTCACCAGCTTTTCCAACCTCGGACGGGTTAATCATTATGCGTTCTCCACTATGCCAGCACGCCAATTGCCAGCGAACGATCCAGAAATCGAAACAGCAGCTCCAGCTGTGAGCCGTGCTTCTCCTCAAATGCCACGGTGTCAGCGTGCAACTCGTCGTGATGCGCTCTGCAAAGCGGCAACACAAACAGGTCATGCGCTTTCGTTCCCATTCCACCTTGTCCGTGGTCTATCAGGTGATGGGGATCATCTGCTTGTTTGTTACAGCAGACACACGACTGAGACTTAACCCAGCGCGTCCAGCTCTCGTTTACCCAGCGGCGGCGCTTTGGTCGCAGCATGAAAGATTCCGGCGTTTCAGGATCTACGCGAAGACCGAGAATCTTTTTCTGCACCACTTCGCTCGCCGCTGGCTCCGGCACAATATCGCTTTCCTTCATCACCGGTTGATGCTTTATTTCCGGCAATCGCAGGGCTTTCCGGGCCAGCGATTCAGGGATGACGTGCGCCAGATTGTTTATAACCAGCCACCAGCATAATTCCGGGATTGTCAGTTGATGGTCTTCGTTGAACCCCAGCTGTGAGCGGATGACAGTTATCAGCCAGGATACCAGGTTCCCACGCGCAATGCCTGCCAGCGTCTCTGTGTACTGATCACGCAGCAGGTTATCGCAGGCCCAGCAAAGGCGGATGCTGCCAGGCTCATGCCGGAACAGCGTAAAATTTTCGCTGTGCCACGAACCGTGCGGGTACTGGCATTCAAAACGACGCTCAAGCTCAGCCTCCAGCGAGCTGATACCACCCGCACGCAGAATGACGTCTTTGTTTTCGAAGACTGGTTTCAAAACCGGGTCTTCTGACAGTGGCTGCGTGGCGGGAGGGATGGCGCCGGTTGCGTAGTCGCTGTATTTTTCCGGTGCAGGCTCAATCAGTACCCGCCCTCTCCTGAACATCGGCATGAGATCAGCACCTGGGCGAAGAAGAACAACGCCCATGCGTGGGGCAATCTCAGGGGTTAGTAGTACTCTCATATCATCTCCACGTCAGGCAACTGCACGAAAACGTCGGATGGTGATTTCTACTTTCCCTTTCTTCACGATGTTCCCCCACTCCACCAGCATGCGCTTAACCTGACTGTCGTCTTCCCAGACGCCTGTTAGAGTCAGGGCATCGAACAGCGCTTTGTTGTAGTTATCGATATCCCGACGGCGCTGATCCGGCGGATACAACACGATGTGAACCTCGGCCAGATCAGAGGATGGCCGGGGAACGGCCCGCAGTTGCTCAATAATCGCCGCTCTCGCTGCCTGCTGGAACTTGCGCCCTGTCTCGCTTACCAGATGCCTGCCTTTCAGCGGTCCCTTGCTCGGGGCGCGCCAGTAACTATTTACGCTCGGTGGAAATGGTAAAGTCAGTTTCATTTAGCCCCCTTAAAGGATCGCTACAACGTCTTTTGCGACTTCCCGCGTACTGCTTTTGCAGGAGATCGAACGGCGCGCTTTAATGAATTGCAGGTTAAAACCATGCTCCCGGTACAGGTCGAGAACCTTCGGTGCAGATGAGTTAGAAATCACTACCCGAGCCCCACGGTGAAAGGCAGATACACATTGCTTCGCCAGGTCTACCTGGTTCTCCCAGCTAAAACCACCAGCGGCGTAGGCAGTGAATCCGGTTGTTCCCGGCATCGGTTCGTAAGGCGGATCGCAGTAAACCACATCCCCTTTCCCGGCCAGGCTGATTGTCCGGCGATAGTCAGCGGTCATGAATACGCAGTTATGCGCCATAGCCGCAAAGGCTTTCATCTCATCCATCGGGTAATACGGCGCCTTGTAGCCTCCCCAGCCCACATTGAACTTATTCGCCTGGTTGTAGCGCATCAGGCCATTGAAGCAATGCCGGTTGAGATACAGGAATGCAGCTGCGCGTTCAGTAGCATCCAGCGTCTGTGCGTTGAACTCGGAACGGATCAGCTCATAGCCATCTGGTGACCGCATGTGCTCGAACATCCAGCGGGCCTTCAATTCCACTTCATCCGGCACCACCGCTAACATCTGATACAGATTAATCAGGTCCGGATTAACGTCCGCCAGCAGGTAATCTGCGTGCTTTTCGCTGTTCAGGAATATCGACCCACCACCAACGAATGGCTCTATCAGGCGTTTCCCTGCCGGGATATGCACGAACAGGTCAGCCAGCTGGGTATACTTTCCGCCAGCCCATTTGAGAAATGGCTTGCTCATGAGCGGAACCCCGAGTTTTCTGGCAATGAGTAATCAACCCCTTCGAAGCTGGCTCGCGAAATCGACGCCTCCTGGCGGGAGCTATTGAGTGGAACAGAAAGTTTTAACGACAGCTCATCCCATTTTTCCCTAAGTTTCGACGGGCTAAGCACGTTTTTGCACCAGAACGAATCTTTGTTGGCGCGCTTGAAAAGCGAGCAAATTTGTTTATGGGTTCGCCCGTCCTGCATCACCATCAGGCGCACCTCATTCGCCCATGCGGTCCAGTTTGGTTCTTTAGGCCGAACTACCTCACCATCACTTTCAGCGGCCAGTTCGTACATGCTGATAATTTTCCCCCAAATGAACTCGGCGCAGGTTAAATCGTCCTGACTTCCCCACTGCCGCTTTGCAGCGCTGTACACCACCGCGTCAGGATGTCGTGACAGAAATTCATCAGCAGAGCCCTGTTCGTCCGGTTGCGAAGCGTCCGGACAAGAAGGATTTATATCTGATGGATCAGTAGTTGATCTTACTGACGGATCCCCCCCAGATTCTGACGGGTCAAAACTGGTTTTTTTGGTGGATTTCGACGCCTCAAATTTTGAGGGGTCAGTTTTTGACGCATCAGATTTTGACGGGTCAGAAACTGACAGGTGAGAAAATGCCGCTTTCTGTAGTTTGGAAACGTTGAGCTGGTAGACGTTCGATGCATTACGGTTGCCGTTGCGGCGCTGTGTGCGAGTGAGCCACCCCTCTTTCTCAAGTGCAGCTATCGCCGTTCTGACAGTACTTTCACCAGCGCCAATCTGACGGGATATGGTCGCGATAGAAGGCCAGCAAACACCCTCATCGTTGCTGAAGTCAGCCAGGCGCGCCATGATTGCCACGCTGGATAGTTTCATCCCCGAAGATGCGCAAGCGTCCCAGACGTATCCTGTTAATTTAGTGCTCATGATCGTCCTTTATTTCTCTGAATTTACGTCTGAACTGCTCAAGGGGGCTAAAGCATTCATGCTCGTACCCTTTACGCAGGTATATAACGCGCTGTGTCTGGGGCTCCCAGCGTATGACCCTGACCGGGACGCCGTAGTGATCTCTGAACCATCGGTTGAGCTCTCGCATACTTTCTCCGCCTGGCCGTTGAAGTCCCCTACCACCCACTGAGCAAACTGGTAGCAGACAGGCTCGAACCCGCCAGGTACTCTTACCCCATACACGAACTGCACCGGTCCTGCTCCACCAGGTACTGGCCGCGCTACAAGTTGCGACCTGCGGTATTGTGTTGATAAACTGTTCATGCGTTAGTAATCTCCACTGATAACGACACGCCACGACGCCAGGAGCTGCAACTCGCTGGCGTCACTTCTTTTTGCGTGAAAAAAGCGTGATGATTGCGGCAATCTCTTCTTCACGAGCTGCCAGATGGCGGCGGTGGTGGACCATGATTTCTTCGGCCTCATGCCTTTCAATAACGCCATCTTCAAGCGCCTGTTCGATAATCTGATCAACCTGTCCCCTGGCGGCAGAGGTACGCATTGCCCGGCTGAACAAGTCCACGCGATCCAGCTCTTCCAGGTGCGGAACATCCACCAGCAAAGCACCACGACGGCGAGCGAAGTAATCAGCCAGTAACGACGTGTTGGAAATGTCTTCCATCGCTTCCAGCTCGCTGACTTCGAAGAAACGACAGCCGTTTTTCTCGTAAAGGTTGTTGTTAAACTGCGTCACCGTCATTCCCAGTGCGCCAGCCATTGCTTCGCGCCCACCTGGATATGCTTTGCACATCGCTTTGACGGCTTCTTTGAGGTTTGGCTCTACCATATTGATTTTCCTTTTGTAGTTACTTTCAAGCAGCTGAATCTGTAGCCTTTTGGTAAAGGCTAGCGTCGTACTTCAGCTTGCCTTTCGTAATTCGTTCGATGACGAATGCTTGTTTTTGAGGGATGACTTCACCCCATCGGCAAACTGCCGGGTGGGAAATACCAAGAACACTTGCGGTTTTTGATACGCCTCCGAAGTGTTCGATAACTTCTGATTTACGCATGGTTCCTCCTGGTTAACTTACGCCTTAAAGGTAACAAAAGGTACATTAAATAGCAAACAACAGTTACAAGGAATCCATGTAACATTGGTTACATGAAAACAGAGATGAAAGACCGAATAAGATCCCGTCGAGTCCAGCTCGACATAACACAGCAGACCCTGGCTAAACGCTTAGGGGTAAGCCGTGTTTCCGTAACAAAATGGGAGAGCGGCACTACTAAACCTGATGGTGAGAATCTCCATCAGCTGGCGGTGGCGCTGCAGACAACTCCAGAATGGATTCTTTACGGTCGAGGTGAGGAAACGCCGGATGATACAAAAGTTATTCCGTTCCTTAAGCCACCCACGGCAGTTCCTATTATCTCCGCTGTTCAAGCTGGGATGTGGACTGATACTTATGCATGCTCAAGGCTTTCTGATGTGATTTCATGGACGCAAACCACTGCAAACGTTTCTAATGAAGCATTCGGACTGGTAGTTCGCGGGGAGTCTATGACTAATCCTCATGGTCTGCCATCCATCCCAGAAGGATCGATCGTTATTGTTGAACCGCACTATGGCCAACTGGATGACCTTTACGGAAAAATTGTAGTGGCTATACTCGACGGCTCTGCTGAAGCTACCGTTAAAAAGTTGGTATGGGATAGCCCTTTCGCATACTTGATGCCACTTAACCCTGCCTTTAAACCCATCCCGATAGATGGTAATTGCCGGATTGTTGGTAAAGTGGTTCAGATTACCCAAAACATTTAAGTTACTCATTTCTAAAGCCAGATCTCCTTCTGGCTTTTTTTTCAATCCACAGGTAACAAAAAGTACATAGCTCTCTTGACCATGCTGGTAACTAAAGGTACATTTAAATCACATCATGAGTACCCGTAGTTACATACCCTGGTGTGGTAGTGAGCATTACGGCATATGGCACATGTGCCGCAGCGGCCTGAGAGTCCCTTTATCCATGCCTCTCAGAACAACCGGAATGTGCAAGCTAAGTGTTTCAGGCACGACGTGCGCCCCACCAGCGCGGCGAAAAGGTGTGACACCTCGGAAGAGACGAGGATATCAGCCATTCACGTTAAGCATTTACACGAGTGTTTAGCGGGACTGGAAGAGTTACCACTTGGAGACGGTCCTTTTAAATGTCCTGGACAGTGGCGCTTTGGTAGCGATAACAACCACTCCAGTTGATCCTGGGAGTTATCAGGTCAGTGAGCTGCCAGCACTATCGACGGCAGTGACAGCCGGAAGTAGACGGCGCAGCCCAGACGATATCTGAGTGGCTTTAAAAACAGATGGGAGCCGGTGGAAGCCCGGCACACAACAGGAAAAAGCACTGTGTTAGTCAAGTGAGTTTCCAGTGCTTCAGTGCTCTTTCCGTTGTGTGGAGAACTAACGTACCGCCATTGCAGTGGCGGTCCCCCATCAGCAAGAAATTTTAACCAGCTATTCACCCACTCTCATGGGTTGGGTTGCTGCACCCTAAATTTACGCGTTGCAGCGCGTCAGATGGAGAACAAAAGATGGCTAAGACAGCAAATCAACTGATTAAACAGGCGTACGAAATAGCCAAAACTATGCCACCAGAACAGGCAGCAATCATCAAGGAACTGGCTACCGTCCTCGATGTTTCGAATGTAGCTCTGCGCCAGACGCGCACCGAACGTGACGCCCTTCTCGCAGAGGTCAAATCGTGGGCGAAAGAGTGTGATCGTCTGACCGAGCGACACACCAAGAAGCGCACAAATCTACATGTCCTCGAAGCAATGCGCGACTTGAAAGCAATTTGCCCCACCAGCTTCCGTAACGTGGAGGCTCTCTGATGGCAAAAGACTCAAAGGTTGTATACGGCGCCAGCGGCAAAACGAATGTTTTAACGTTCGAACCTGAAAGCCTGCATTTGGTTACCGATAAAACTCACCCGCTTTACGATGAACGGGTCCACCTTCCTATCGACGAAGGGATGGTTCTGAACATTGCGGAGCTGGGTGTACTGGAGCCGATTATTGTCTGGAAAGACCCTGAAACAGGGCTCACCTGCGTAGTTGTTGGCCGTCAGCGCGTTAAACATACCCTGGAGGCAAATAAACTCCGTCTGAAAGAAGGCAAAGACCCACTGCTTGTTCCTGGGGTCGTTAAGCGTGGATCAGCAAATCAGATGGCTAAATACATGGTAAGCGAAAACGAAATTCGCCGACCCGATACGCCGCTTGGCCGGGCTAAAAAAATGTCAGACGCGCTCGACCGTGGGCTCGATGAGGACGACATTGCGGTGTTGTTTGGCTGCAGCGTTCAGACCGTTCGAGCAACGCTTTCCCTCCTCGATGCTACTCAGGCCGTCAGGGAAGCGGTGGAGGCTGGCACAGTCACCGTTACCCAGGCGCGTCAGCTGGCATCGCTTAAACCTGAAGAGCAGCGGGAGAAGGTCTCTGAAATCGAAGCGGCAACTGCTGGCACAACCGGCCATGAAAAAGCCCGGCGTCAGCGTCAGATCCTCGGCGAGGCAAAGCCGCGCCTGAAAACCCGCAAAGAAATCATCAAAGCCCTGGAATCAGCCGAGGGTGAGTATGCAAGCGCACTTCGTTGGGTACTTGGGGAGGCGCAATGAATTTTGAACCTGAGAATTACAGCAAATACACCCTGCGTCGGTTCGCCGCCCTGTTAGATGTGATCTGCTGGGTGCTGATTGCCGTAGTAACCGTTGGTATCTGCATGTTTATTGAATGGTGGGCAGCATGAGTAAATCACTGAACGCACGTTGCATCCGCCGCTGGGAAGTTGAATTTAAACCATTCTGCGACTCAAAGCGCAATCCGTACTGGCGCAAGCGTGACCTTCGTGGGTATATCCGCGAAGCGGCGCTTACCACCGCCTACAGCATGGTCGAGAGCATGGCTGAACGTAACGCCAAGGTTGACTATGACGGTGAGCCGAACGGCTGGACTCCAGAGTTTTCGGCCTGGTACCGGGAGCGCCATGAACAGTACCTGAAAGAAGCGCGGGACTATCTGGACGAAGACGCTACCAACGACGAAATCGACGAAGAGATCGAGAACGAACTGGAGGCCTGGAATGACTGAGCGCGGGATGATTTTTAACGCTGAGATGGTGCGGGCCATTCTCGACGGCCGGAAGACGCAGACGCGGCGCCCAGTGAAATTCCCTGTACATGATAAAAACCTTGGGTGCGAGCTGGCTGGCAATGAACTGGCCGGGGAACTGTCGGCAGGGAACTATCTGAACAGCGCATTTGGCAAGCCAGGCGACCGCATTTGGGTGCGCGAGACGTTTCAGGGGCCACTGTTCGACTACGACCTAATGGATAGTTATAGCAAAGACCCCACTCCGTTTGAGAAGCCCGAATTCTGCGTTTACAAGGCTGATGGAGTGCCTGCGCCAGAGTTTTACGATGCAGATGATGAACTGCATTGCTGCTGGCGCCCGTCAATCCACATGCCGCGCTGGGCCAGCCGCATTCTGCTGGAAATCACCGACGTGCGGGTTGAACGGCTGAACGCTATCAGCGAAGAGGATGCCACTGCCGAAGGTGTTCCGCCTGCAGGAAGTTTGCTTCCTGATTACCCGGGAACATTCCTGACTCCGAAGGGTGATTTCGCAACGGCCAAGGTTGCATTCCAGCGCTTGTGGGAATCCATCTACGGCGAGGAAAGCTGGAAGGCCAACGGTTGGGTTTGGGTAATTTCGTTTAAGCGCGTTGAAGGCGGTGCAGCATGATGCATTTGTTAATTATCTCAGCAGCTGTAATTTTCGGCTTTCTGACCTTTATTGCGGTTATGTCATTTATGACCTGGGAAAACTACTTCCGGCTGTTTGGTCGCAATCGCATCATTAGAGTGATTATTGTTCTTTTGATTTTCTCGGCGGCGAATTACTTCATTTTTGGCGGTGCAGCATGAGCGTAGGGATTGCCATCATTAACCGCCCGACAGTCGCGGCTAACAATGCAGAGAAGAGCTTAAGCGGATGTATGAGACTTGGTGCCACTATCGTGGCCTGAAAGTGGTGTGAGGTAAAAATGAATACAATGTTTTTGTTAATGGCCGAATATGGGTCTGCTACGGTTCCACTCAGCCAGGTGTGCGAAAAGTATTTTGGGCTGAAACCGGCAACCGCAGAAAAGCGCGCGGCTATGGGCGAGATACCCATTCCAACCTTCCGGGCGGCAGAGAGCCAAAAGGCACCACGCATGATCCATATTCAAGACCTTGCTAATCACATTGATGCGCAGTTGAAGAAAGGCCGCGACCTCCTGGAACAGATGAAAAGTGGCAGTTAGTGATACTGTAACTCAGATTCCGGATACCGCCCATTATGCTGTATCCGGTTTTATTTTTGCATCACCAAGCACCCCAATAGAACCCAATAAAGATATAAGCATATGATTATGCTACTTATATCAACCATGTTCAACTGGAGCAACATGGGCAAGTTTATGGCCGTCGGGCTGACGGATCTGCTGGAGAGTTCAGGCATGAACGGTGTTCCGGCGTTTGTCGGTCTTGCGCTGCTGTCGGCTTTTCTGTGTATGTTTATCGCCAGCGGCTCGGCCATCTGGTCGATTCTGGCGCCGATCTTCGTGCCAATGTTTATGCTGTTGGGCTTTCACCCGGCGTTTGCGCAGATCCTGTTTCGTATCGCTGATTCATCGGTGCTGCCGCTGGCGCCGGTGTCACCGTTTGTGCCGTTGTTTCTCGGCTTTCTACAGCGCTACCGGCCGGATGCCCGCCTCGGCACCTACTACTCGCTGGTGCTCCCTTACCCGCTGATTTTTCTCGCCGTCTGGCTGCTGTTGCTGGTGGGCTGGTATCTGGTGGGACTGCCGATCGGCCCTGGCATCTATCCGCGGCTGTCTTAACCCACCGATGCGCCAGGGACGGCCGCCTTAGCTTAACGCGATATCTTCACTTTGAACTTACGGGTCGCTTCCCCGGCTCCGGCGAATATGCCGAAAAGCGCGCGATACCCTCGCTCAAGCAACAGCGACATACCGTGAATAACCAGACCGCTGAAGATCAGTACGATTACGCCAGTCAGTATATATTGCATAGCTCCACCTCTGAGTTATTAACCGCGCCGCGCCGACGCGGTAGCACTTTCCCGAGCGCGCACAGCGGCGCGGAGGACCGACGTCGTCAGCTTAAAAGTAGCAAAAACCCTGTCCGGTAACCCGCCAGGATCGATCCAAAAATAAATCATCGTGGCGATCGCAGAATGCCTCCACGGCGGATAGCCCGCCGTGCTATCTGGCGATGCGGTTTTACCTTTTGGGAGTATAGTTGACTGCCGTCAGCGCGTGGTATCGTGTGCCTCTCATGTACGATGGTGGATGACAGAAACGATGTTGACCTTGCTGCAGGATAAAATGGATACCCCGCTGGGGCCGTTGTGGGTGCTTTGCGACGAACAGTTTAATTTGCGCGCCGTCGAGTGGGACGAGCACCGCGATCGGATGGAAACGCTGCTCGACGTTCACTATCGCCGGGAAGGCTATCAGCGCGTCGACTGCCGCAATCCCGGCGGTCTCAGCAGTAAGCTGAGCGACTATTTTGCCGGCGATTTAGCCATTATCGAGACTCTGCCTACCGCCACCGCCGGCACCCCTTTTCAGCGCCAGGTCTGGCAGGCGTTACGCGATATCCCCTGTGGCCAGGTGATGCACTACGGCCAACTGGCCGAGGCGCTCGGTCGTACCGGCGCCGCGCGCGCGGTGGGCGCCGCCAATGGCGCCAATCCGGTGAGTATCGTGGTGCCCTGCCATCGGGTCATCGGGCGCAACGGCACCATGACCGGCTATGCCGGCGGCGTACAGCGTAAAGAGTGGCTTTTGCGTCACGAGGGCTATCTGTTGCTTTGACTGAAAATGCCTTTTCTGGAATTTTCAGGTAATTTTACAATCAAAAGTGGCGTAATAATCTGTTTTTAATCAAATAGATACACAAGCGATTTGATTTACCCTGCTGATATTACGTGTTTCCGGGCCTGAAGACTGTGTAAGTTCACACAGATATTGCAATTGCCTCAGAACACTAAAGGAGGGATT
>OGHW01000638.1_pt1 | contig 37123 bp, 27 predicted proteins | sample 1571641 | NCBI WGS metagenome assembly OGHW01 (sample SAMEA2582066, study PRJEB24529) | metagenome | biome: Human gut stool | place: China | collected 2011 | reverse complement strand
AAAGCAAGAAAAATCCCCAGAAGTATAACTTCTGAGGACTTTGTCTTCAATCTGACAAGTTGGATTAACCAACTTGCTCTTCTTAATGTTTACGTGTCGGTTTCTTTTTCGAACCCTTACGACGCTTGCCTTGATGAATGCTCGGCGTATTTTGAGAAATGGTTTGACGCATTTTCTCAGTGGCCTTATCAACCTTATCTTTAGCCTTGACCAATTCTTGAGAGGCCTTGGTAACACTCTTCGAAGGCTTGTTTTTCTTAGACTTGCTCTTAGAAACAGGTTTCACTTGACTAGTTCCAGACGTACGCATACGACGAGACATAGCCAGGAGAATTTTATTTTCCTCGTTGAGGTTAGTCTGATAAGCCATTGAAAGCACCAAACCAACACCAATCAAGTTAGAGATGAGTGATGACCCCCCTTGAGAAATAAAGGGCAAAGGAATACCTGTCAAAGGAAGAATTCCCACTGCTGCCCCAATATTTTCAAAAATATGGAAGACAATCATCATGATAAAGCCTGTCGAAATAAAGGTATAAAAACGGTTGTTAGATTTGAACGTCACTCGCAACATGCGGTAAATGAGGAAGAGATAGGTTAAAAGAACCAATCCACCACCTACCAAACCAAAATCTTCCGCAATGACTGTGAAAATCATGTCACTCTCACGAACTGGTACGTTCAACTCCAGATGATTAAAGCCTTTACCATAGATTCCTCCAGTACCAATCGAAATCATCCCTTGTGTCTGTTGAAAGGCGATACCGTCTGCATAAGTGAAGGGATCCAACCAAGCTGAGATACGGTTAATCTGGTAGGTTTGTACCCCCATCTTGAGCATAGCTTCCTTACCCCAATCTGTGGTAAATATCATTACAAACAAGGCTAACCCTGTTGCAAAAGCTAGAACTACCGGCAAGATAATACGCCAGGATATCCCCGAAACCACTACAATACCGGCTAAAATAGCCAGAAAGACTAAGGCAGTCCCCATATCTCCTTGAAGAACCAGTAAACCTAAAACAGGGAGTGTGACTGCAACATATTGGAAGAGCAGTAACCAGTCATCCTGTAGGTTGGTCACTTCCTTACCTTGCTTAGCCCAAACACCTATTCTCGATAGAAAAAGGATGTAGGATATCTTCATAAATTCAGATGGTTGAAAAAGGGTGACTGATCCAATGCTTACCCAGTTTTTGGCTCCCGTCGAGGCTACCAAAGCAGGAGAATAGAAAACGAGAGGTAGAACCATAAGCACCAGACCGAAAATATAGAGCCAGGGGGTTACCTTCCAAAGAAACTCTGTATTAAATAACATGACAACAAAAGCAAGTACTGAACCTAGAAAAATCCATAGTACTTGCTGAGACATGACTTGCACAAGATTCTTTGGGTAATCAAAATTTGTCGCTATAAATATCGAAACCAAACCAACCAGTAGCAATATGAGAACTGGCAGGAGAATCGAGTAATCTATCCGACTTTCAATAGTATTTTTTGACTTAGCCATGTGTACTCCAAAATAAAGATTTAGCAAGAGTTATTATACCACTTTTTTACCCAGACAAATGACCTGAATGTATAAAAGTTAGACAATTTTTTACGAAAAAAGCAACCACAAAAGTGATTGACTTCTTTCATTCATTACTCTTAATTTGACACGTAGCCTTTTCCTTGAGCGTTGAAGTATACCCATTGCCCTGAAGGAATTTTAACCCAACGATTAATAGCCTTTTCCCCTGTATGAACATCATAGTAAGAGATTGAGCCATCAGGATTCGTAGCAGTTGCCCCCTTCACTTGCTTACCAGTTTGGTCAAAGTAAAGGTGTTGACCGTTGATCGTCTGTTCGCCAACAACAACTTCACCCTTGGCATCTGCATAATACCAGTTGTTATCTCCACTAGTGAAGAAGGTTGATACTAACTTATTACCAGTATTCCAATGGTAGTATGAGCGACTACCATTCGCATTTGTTGCGAAAGCACCTTTAACCTGCTTACCATCAGTATCAAAGAAGAGTTTTTGACCGTTGATAACTTGAGCTCCTGTAACGACATTACCCCTATCATCAGCATAATACCATCTATCATGACCGGTAGCGAAGAAGGTTGATACCAATTTATCACCGGTATTCCAGTGGTAGAATGAACGACTACCGTCAGTGTTCGTTACGAAGCCACCCTTAACTTGGCGACCATTAGCATCAAAGTAGAGGTGTTGACCATTGATGACCTGAGCACCTGTGACATTACGTCCATATGAGTCTGCATAGAACCAGTTGTTGTCCCCAGTAGTATAGAAGCCTGGTGTATGTGCCTTAGTCACAACACCCTTAGCATCGACATTAAAGGTTTGACCATCAACTACTAGTGATGTATCAACAAGTTTCACACCTGTGATTGCATCGTAGTATGAAGTCGTACCATCAGGATTGTTCACGAACTCACCTTTAACTTGTTTACCTGATTCATCAAAGTAGAGTTCGTCTCCATTGATGGTTTGCGCACCACGAAGAACGTCACCTTCGTTATTTGCATAGTATGTAGCATCACCAACTTGGAAGAAGCGATTCTTAACTTGAACACCTTTTTCATTGAAGTAAAGGTTTTGTTTACCTACCTTAGTAAACCCAGTAGCAACATAGCCCTTATCATTGGCGTAGTACCAATTACCATCTTGTTCAAAGAAGCCTGAGTACTTACGTTCGCCTGAATCACCACAGAAGAACATTAAATGGCCGTCTTTTGTAGGAACGAAGACACCTTTAGCTTGGTAACCATTATCATAGAAGTATTTTTCCTTACCTTCTACTTCAGTCAAACCAGTAGCCATGATACCACCCTTGAAGAAGTATTGGTAGAATTTCTCTTCCTTACCACTATCATCTTTAACGGTAACTTCTTTCCAACCAGTTTGAGTCGTCAATTTACCTGACTTACCATAAACCAATGATTGACCTTTGGCATTTTTTCTGACACCATCAGTAAACATGACACCATTTGGCAAGAAGAAATAGTTAGAACCATCGATAGTTTGTTCACCAGTTACAAGGTAACCCTTATCGTTAAAGTAGTATTGCTTACCGTTATAAGTTACAAACTGACTCTTAGCTTGAGTACCTGATGTTGTGTAATAAGTTACACCTGTACCATCATAGGCAAAACCAGTCTTAGCTTTTGTATCACCAGTCAAGGCTGCTGGGAGGAAGGTACCTTTATCGTTAACGGTGAAGTACAATTTACCATCGCTGAGAACATAGTCAGAACCACGTTTTTGGATGTTTGTACCGTTAAAGTATTTAGCTTCCCACTGTTTAATCTTCACAGATGGATCAATTGTCTTACCAGACGCTTCCATAACTTCTTTGAAGATTTCTGGATAAAGTTTTTGAAGTTTGTCAAGGAAGGCACCACCGTACTGAGCTTGGAAATCATTACCTGATGACTTGGTATTTGTCACATAAAGTTTATTAACCAAGCTAGTATCATCAAGGACCTTACCATGTGTATCAGTACGCGTAGCAGTCACTACTTCTTTACCTGGAAGGGTGTACAATTGGTCTGGAACCCAGTCAGCAATGACCTGAATACCTTGTTTGTGAAGAGCCTTGAGGGCATCACGAAGGTCTTCTTTTGAACCGTATTTATTGTTTTTGCTCATGGCAAAGTCGTAACGGTCTGTGAAGGCATAACCATTTTCAATAATAGAATCAAGGAAAGTGCCATCCTTAGATGAGACATATTGAGGTGCAATCTCAAATGACGTAATCCCCCATGACTTGAAGAGGTCTGCGTTAGCTGCAATCAATTTGTTAGTGTATTGACTATCCTCTTTGACAAAGTCTTGGAAGTTTGAGAAGCCTTCGTAAATCACTTGTGCTTCAAGTGCTGCAGAAGAGCTATAAACCTTATCCCCTTCTTTATAGGCTTTTGTTGATGGTTTAGCAAGAACGTTTTGATCTTCAGCCGCACCTACTGGTACCCAAACTGAAAGGTAACCACTCATATCAACAGTCTTAAAGCCTTTGATTTCATCAGCTGTGAAGACAAGATTTCCTTGTGCATCTGTGTATTTAACAATCTTAGTATCTGAATCATTCAATGATGACACAATACCTTTTTCCGTACCAAGCAAGAGTGGACGATAAGCTTGATTCTTGTGGGCAGCTCCCATATTTACGGTAATGGTTTCACCGTCAGCTAATTTCAAATCTGGGTTATTAGCAATAAGAGTCAACATACCAGAATTTCGGCCGTATTTTCCACCTTCTGTATCTGTTTTAGACATCAAATCTTGACCATAACGGACAGAGACAAAAACTTCTTTGTTGTCTTTAGCAGATGACACGCCATCACCAGCAAGGTTGTGGATATAAGATGTTTGACCACCAGCTACATACTTAGGACGCGCTTTAAGAAGAGTTGTGATTTGATCAAAGTATGGTGATTTCTTAGCCATGTATTGACCGTTATCAGTATACAAGTCTCCGTAGTATACACGTGTTGCTGCACCCATTGTTTGAAGCATCAAAGCATAGGCAGCAGGAATATTTGAGTGTGTATATTCCTTATCAACTTTCAACATATCCGCATTATAAATATCGAAAGCCTGTTTCAATTGATCTAATGTGAAAGTGAAACCGTCAGTTGTAGGATCAATTTTCTTACTGATGATGTCTGCGATAACCGTTTGAACTTCTGAGTCGTGTGCACGAACAAAGAGGTAGGTTGCAAAACCAAGTTGATCATATGATGTAACTTCCGCACGGTTTGAAAGACCGAAATAACCACCATTAATAAGGTCCTTCATTGATGCATTACGTGCACCAGTACCCTTATTAGTTACCGGACGAGTCAATCCATGAACAATAGACAAACGAAGACCATTGTCCATAGAAAGGGCAGCTGTGTTGTGCTCATTCACATAATATGGGTCATTTTGTGACCAGGCTTCAAGAATTGAGATATTAGCAAGGGCACGAGCTTCAGACTCATTAACCTTGTAAGCAGCCTTCATGTATGAAGACACCAATTGAAGCATGTCAACGCTAACATTATCCACAGCATCAACACGGATACCATCAAAGTGAGCATCCTTGTCCTTATCACCAAAGACGATTTGTCCCCAGTTCATAAAGTAATACAATTGGTTAAGCATTTCTGCTTGAACGACTGGATTAGAGTTGTCAATGTCATTTGAGAGCAAGAATTCATAACCACCATCGCTACCATTAACAATCTTATGATTTTTAATATAACTTGTCGCCGTTTGATTAAGCTTACGATAATCAGAGTTAGCCCATTTAGTTGAATCGCTGTTCACAAAAAGAAGCGCACCTTTTTGGAAGTGTTCCTTACCTGGCGATTCAGAATTAATGTTCCATTTATCTTGGTCTTTAACAAAAGCCTCGATTGACTGACGCAACCAGTCTGTTGACTTATTAGCAGCAATCTTAACTTCAATCTTACGTTGGAGGATTTGAGCTGCGGCATTCAAGCTAGTTTGAGAATTTTCAATCGTAAAGACATCTTTTGTTTCTTCACCGTTGCTAAGAGCCTTAGTCATGTAATTCAAGTAAGCTACTTGAGTATCCTTATCAGGCCACCAAGACATCAAAAGTGGACGAAAATCTTTTTCGGTTGACGCTTTCCAAGTTGTACCAGCTTCAAGGATTTCTTTTGGACGGTACCAACTGTCTGCTGTCAAATAACCATCAACAAGTTCAAAGCTTGCTTTAGTTGAATCGTAGGCAGCATTATTTTTTGTAAAATCAGTGACAAGATTTGTTGTTTCTTGTGTAAATGAATACGTTGATGTGCTTGAAAGGGCACCATTTTCATCAAAATAAAGGACCTGACCATTTACAGTAATGGCAAAGTTTTTCTTGTGTGATCCATCTTCTAAAAGATAGTAATATTTACCATCTTTTTCTTTTTTAATATTATCGAGTGAGACTGCAGCCTTAATTTCGGCTTCAGAAAGCTCTTTAGACTTCTCAGTCGTTGGAGCAGCTACTCCAGCATTTGCAGCTACTTCCGATGTTGTAGCTGTTTCTGGTTTAGTAGCAACTTCTGGCTTAGCAGTCGTTTCAGGTTTGGCTTCAACCTCTACTGCTGCAGCTCTATCACTAGTTGTTCCTGAATTTGGTTGAACCGTCGTTTCAGCTGGTTTGTCAGCAGTAACTTCTGCTCGCTCTGTTGTTGTGGCATTTGAAGTATTTGCAACCTCAGTTGTTGTGCCTACCTCTTTTTCAACCACAGGATTTGTATTTTCCCCGACCGTAGTTGTTGAAGGTGATCCATTAGAGTTATTTGTTTCTTCTGCCGAAGCGAGTGAAGATGTGGCAACACTACCACCAATAATGGTAGCCAAAGCTACTGAAGCGACAGCCAAAGTAACCCACTGCTTCTTCACTTTGTGCAGTTTATAGCGTACTTTATTTTCCATATTCAATTTTTCCCCAATATATTTTTTGTCTTAAAATCTACATCTTAAAGACTTACTTATTATATCATTTTTTATTATCAAAAAAAGTTAATAAAACTTGTTTTAATGATATTTTTATCACATTAACAATAGATTATAATTTTGTCATAAAAAAGACTCGTTCCCATAAAATATAAAAAGGAGAACCAAAGTCCTCCTTTTTAAATCAATTAGTTTAGCACTCTAGGTGGATAAGCAATACCATTCTTATCAAAGTAAACGTAAACTCCTGGTTGAATTTCTATCCATGTGCTAACAGCTCTCTTACCACTATCACCATAGTAATAGCTAATTCGACCATTGCCAGCACTTACTGTTTGACCTTTTACTTGTTTACCATCCTTAGCGAAGAAATAAGTATCGTCACCAATTTTAACTTCACCAGTCACTGACTTACCATTAGCACCAATGTAGTACCAGTTGTTGTCGCCTGTTGTGAAAAACTCATTAGTCAAGCGTTCACCTGTTGAAGCATTATACTTACTATAAGTACCATCTGCATTCTTAACAACACCACCCTTAACTTGGCTTCCGTCTGCATTAAAGTAGAGGTGTTGGCCATTGATGACTTGTGCACCTGTAACAGTCTTACCATTAGCGCCTGCATAGTACCAAACATTGCCATCAGTTGTGAAGAATTCGTTAGTCACTAGCTCTCCAGAACCTTCTTTGTACTTGCTGTAAGTACCATCTGCATTCTTAACAACGCCACCTTTAACTTGGCTTCCATCTTCATTGAAGTAAAGTTTTTGACCATTGATGACTTGTGAACCTGTAGCAGCAACACCGTTTGCATCAAAGTAGTACCACTTACCATTGATATTTCTCCAAGTATCCTTGATAGCATTACCAGTGTGTGCGTCAAAGTAATAAGTTTTACCTTTAAAGGTTACTAACTTATCTTTAGCTTGGAAACCGTCTTCTCCAAAGTATTGTGTGAAACCATCAATAACCGTAACACCTTTGGCCATGACACCTTCATTAGTGAAGTAACGGAATTTCACAACCTTAGACTCTTTACCGTCTTTAATTTCAGTAACATCAAATTTAGTGTAACCGCCCTTATACATTTGACCTTTAGAGTTATAAAGATAGGTATTACCATTAGCATCAACATAGTAGGCATTACTCAACATGATACCATTTGGTAAGAAACGATAAACGTCTTTACCATTTGGTGAGTATTCACCGTTTGTAATCATGTGACCACGAGCATCAAAATAATAGGTATTACCATTGAAGGTAACAAAGGCAGATTTAGCTTGAGTACCACTTGTACCGAAGTAAGTGATTCCCTTACCATCATTTGAGAATCCAGTAACAACCTTTTCTTTGCCTGTCAATTGAAGAGGGATGAAGTTACCATCTTTAGTGACAGTGAAGTATTTACCAGTTGCTTCATCGCTAAGTACATAGCCAACACCACGTTCAAGAACGTTTGTTCCGTTGAAGTATTCAGCCTTCCATTGTTTCAATTTAACAGAATCATCAATTGGTTTACCAGTTGAGATCATGTTTACTTTGAACATTTCAGGGTATTTAGCTTTAAGTTCAGCCAAGAATTCACCACCGTATTGAGCTTGGTAATCTTTGCCTGATGACTTAGAGTTAGCCACATAAAGTGAATGGTCAATGATAGCGTCCGCAATCGGACGTCCTGCACCATCAGTACGAGTTGCAGTTACGACTTCTTTACCTGGCAATTGGTAAATTTGGTCTGGAACCCAGTCAGCGATTGCTTGGATACCAGCCTTGTGAAGTGCTTTAAGAGCATCACGTAGATCTTCTTTAGAACCGTATTTATTGTTCTTACTCATGGCAAGATCGTAACGGTCTGCAAAGGCATAACCATTTTGGATAACTGAGTCAAGGAAGGTACCATCGTCAGCAGATACAAATTGAGGTGCCATTTCAAATGATGTTACACCCCATGATTTGAACAAATCAACATTTTCAGCAATCTTACGGTTAGTATAGACTGAAGGATCTGAACCATCTGGAATAGTTTGGAAGTTAGAGAAGCCTTCGTAGATTAATTGTGAATCATAAGCTTCAGTCGCTTTAAGAGTCAATTCACCCTCTTTTTTAGCTTCTGTTGAAGGCGCTACTCGGATATCTTGATCATCTGAAGCTCCAACTGGAACCCAAACTGCTACGAAACCAGACATATCAAATGTTTCATAACCCTTGATGTCATTAGCACCGAAAGTCAAGACACCGTTGCTGTCTGTTTCTTTAACGTAACCTGCTGCGATTGCATCTGCATCAGATGTAAAGTTCTTGATACCATCAGCTGTACCAACAATCAAAGCACGGTATTTTTGGTTGGCATGGATTTTACCCATTTCAACATTAAGTTTAGCTGATTGATCCAAATTCAATTTTGGATTGTTAGCTACAAGTGTTACCTGACCAGAAGTACGGCTGTATTTAGAACCTTCTGTATCATTAGCTGTCATAATGTCTTTACCATAACGTACTGAAGTGTAGACTTCATTTGTGCGGTAAAGTTCAACATCTGAATTGTCCATCTTACCATCAGTTGGCAACCAGTATGAACGTTGTGCTTGCCCACCAGATACATACTTGATACGACTCTTCATCAAGTTAACAATGGTATCGTAATATGGAGACTTAGTTTCCATGTAGTGACCATCATCTGTATAAAGGTCTCCATAGTAGACACGAGTGATAGTTTCCATGTTTTGCAACATAACCGCGTAAGCCGCTGGGATGTTGTTAAGCGTATATTTTTTGTCGCTGCTGAGCATGTCTTTGTTGTAAATCTCAAAGGCTTGCTTCATTTCAGCATCAGTGATCGTGAAACCATCTGATTTTGGATTGATTTCTTTCTTGATGATTTCAGCAATAATATCTTGAACGTTGTTATCATGGGCACGGATAAAGACGTAGTTTCCTGACGCATCTCCGTATTTCTCGTTATATTTACCGATTGTAGACTGTTTAACTGTTCCGTCTTCGTTATAGGCCTTGCTTCCATCTTTGTTAATCCAATCAGTCTTTTCATCACGTTGTGTCGTGTTGAAAGTATTGTTATACAAAGGACTTACAGCTGGTGTACGTTCTTTGATTGGTTTAGCCAATGAGAAGAGGAGAGCCAAACGTTGTTTGTTTTCCATAGCAAGCGCAGCGCCATCTGTCTTGTCATTGTAGTGGTTGTCATTAAGGCTCCATGCTTCAAGGACTGAGATGTGAGCAAGAGCGTTTGCTTCAGATTTGTTAACACCATAGTACTCACGGAAGTAGTTTGTGTAGAGTTGAAGCATGTCTGCATCGACATTATCTACCGCGTCGACACGGATACCATCGAAGTTAGCATCCTTGTCACCCATAACGATTGAACCCCAGTTCATAAGGTAGTGGATTTGGTTCAATTGTTCCGCTTGAACAACTGGGTTTGACAAATCTACGTCATTAGCTAGCAAGAAGTCGAAACCACCCATGTGGTTTGGATCTGATTGCTCATCAAGAATTGATTTATCAATTGTACCAGTCTGGTTAGTTGCTGTACGGTTCAAACGACGATAGTCAGAATTCGCCCATGGTGTACGTGAATCATTCACATAAAGAAGGGCACCACCTTGAAGGTGATCTTCGCCGCCACCTTTAGAGTAGTTTTCAGTTTCTTTGTTCCATTGTGGTTGTGTCTTAACAAAGGCAGAGATAGTTTCACGCAACCATTGTGTTGATTTTTCAGCCTGAATCTTTTGCTCAATCTTGATTTGAATGTCCTTAGCAGCAACTTTCAAAGTTTCTTGCTTATCTGTACTTGAATATTTAGCATCCAAGTTAAATACTTTAGACATGTAGTTCAAGTAGTTAACTTGTGTATCTACATTTGGCCACCAAGCCATCAAAAGTGGACGGAAATCTTCTGCAGTTGATGCTTGCCAAGTTACACCATCTTTGATGATAGAAGCTGGACGGTACCAGCTATCTGCAGTCAAATAACCATCAATCAATTCAAAGCTAGCTTCAGATGAATCGTAGGCACGGTTATTTATTGAGAAACCATCAACAATATTTGTTGTTCCTGGTGTGAAAGAGTATGTTGATGAACTTGTAAGAGCACCATCTTTACCGAAGTAAAGCAATTGACCATTTACAGTAATGGCAAAGTTTTCTTTGTGTGAACCATCTTCATTAACATAGTAATATTTACCATCAATGTTTTTGATGTTTTTCAAGGAAAGCGCAGCTTCTACTTCTGAATCTTTCAAAGCAGCTTCTGGCGCCTTAACTTCTGTATTAACAACTTCAGCCTTCACTGTTGCTGGTTGTTCTTCTGCTTTTTCAGTTGTAACAGCTGGTGCATCTGTTGTCACAACTGCTTCTTTATTTGGAACAGCTGCCACTGCTACATCAGCTGTTGTTGCTGTTGTAGCTGCTTCAGCTGTTGCTTGTGTGTTCGTTGTAGTCGCTGTTTCTACAGCATTTGTTTCTTTAGCAGGTGTTAAAACATCTGCTTCTTTTGTATTTGTACGTTTATCGGCTTCTTTGGTTGCTTCAGGAGAAGTAACTAAAGAAGCTGTTGTACCTGAATTTGATTGAGTTACTGTCTTATCTTGAGTTTCATCCGCTGAAACTGAAGATGTTGTTACAGACAATCCTCCCAAGACAGTAGCAAGTGCTACAGAAGCAACTGCAATTGTAACCCATTGCTTCTTAACTTTATGAAGCTTATAGTGTATCTTATTTTCCATTATAATTTTCCCCGTGATTTTATTTGTCAAAATCAGACTGAAATCTATCCGATTTCAAACAGTTATATTATATCATTATTTTCTAACTATTTCTCGAATTAATTATTTTTTTATAAAATATATGTTACATAACATTAATATTAGAAAAACTTTGTAACACACCTATTTCATAGGTTTTCAATTCTCATTTTCATATCATTTGATAACTAAAACTATTTTTTCATAAAAGCCGCCAAAGTCCTTGATACAATAGCTTTTACAATGATTCTGACTCAAAATTGATATTTGTCAGATTTTTTCTTTAAGGAGCATAAAAAGGCAAAATTTCTTTAAACGATTCTCGTTTTCAAGAAATTTCACCTATAAATTCATGTCAAATCATATCGTTTTTCACTTAATCTCTCAGATTAAGATTAGATTGATTGATTATTTATTTATCAAAATCAGCATAACCATTTTCATCGAAGAAGACAGTCGTACCGTCTTGGAAAGTAATCCATGTGTTTGTCACACGTTCTCCAAGAACTGATTCGTAGTATTCTACTCCTTTTGGTGTGCTGATTGGGCTACCTTTAACTTGACGTCCCAAATTATCAAAGTAATATTCTTTACCATCGATATTTTGGCGTCCTGTTACAGCCTTACCATCTTTGAAGTAGTACCAAACATTGTTACCAGTTGTCAAGAAACGGTTATTGAGACGCTCACCTGAATCTTTGTCATAGTAAGAAAGTGATCCGTCAGCATTCTTAACAAAGTCGCCTTTGACTTGACTACCATCTTCTTTGAAGTAATAGTTTTTACCACCAACACTATAGGCACCTGTCACGATTTCACCATTATCTTTGGCGTAGTACCATGTCTTACCACCATCAAGAGTGAAGAAATCAGATTTGACTTGGCTTCCATCAGCATTGAAGTAATAGTTAAGGTGGTCAATCGTTTGACGACCTGTAGCGAGGTTACCATCCTTATCAGCATGGTACCACTTGCCGTTCACTTCGAAGAACTTGTCTTTAACCTTGTAACCATTATCTACAGTGTAGTAGCTAATCTTGCCATTTTCAGTAACAAATTCACCTTTAACTTGGGCACCATTTGCACGGAAGTAATAGTCGTGACCGTCCAAAGTAAGGGCACCTGTCACATTTTTACCAGCTGCATCACGGTAGAACCATGTTGAGCCATCTGTTGTGTAGAATTCACCCTTCTTAGCTTGTGCATAGCCTTGATCGTTGAATTCATACCAGATACCATCGATTTCTGCCCAACGATTTGTGTAGGCATTACCTGAATTTTTATCAAAGAAGTAGAGTTTTCCGTCTGGAGTCACATACTTAGTACCTTTAGCTTGGAAGCCATTTTCATCAAAGTATTGCAATCCTCCACCAGCATAAGTCAAGCCAACAGCCATTTCTCCAGTTGGTGAGAAATAACGGAATTTAGCTTCTGTTTCTGAAGTACCTTCTTTCGGTACATCGAATACAAAGTAACCATCTTTGTATTGCTCACCAAAGCTACCAAAGTAATAATATTTACCATCTTGTTGATAAATAGAATCACGAAGCTGTACACCATTTGGCAAGAAGAAATAAGTCTTACCATCGATATCTTGACGACCAGTCAACATATAACCTTCTTTATCGAAGTAATAGTAATTTCCAGCATATTTAATGAAAGCATTCTTAGCTTGGAAACCACTATTATCAAAGTAGGCCATACCCTTACCATCATAGTAGAAACCTGTCTTACCACCTTGGTCTGTCAAAGGTTTTGGCAAGAAGATGCCATTATCAGTAACTTGATAATAGCGACCAGTAGCATCGTTACTGAGAACATAACGATTACCACGACCAAGGATATTAGTACCATTCATGTACTTAGCAGACCATTGCTTGATTTTAACAGATGGATCAATCTTCTTACCAGTTGATATCATCACATCTTCAAACAACTGTGGATATTTCTTTTGGAGCTCATCAAGGAACTCACCACCATATTGAGCTTGGAAGTCCTTACCTGATGATTTAGAATTTGCAACATATAAAGTGTTATTGATATAAGCATTGGCCTTTGGAGTACCATAACTATTTGCACGTGTTGCTGTTACAACTTCTTGTCCTGGCAATTGGTAAAGTTGATCTGGAACCCAGTCAGCAATTGCTTGAATACCTTGCTTGTGAAGCGCCTTAAGTGCATCACGAAGATCTTCTTTAGAACCATATTTGTTATTCTTACTCATGGCAAGGTCATATCGGTCAGTAAAGGCATAGCCATTTTGGATAACAGAATCAAGGAAGGTACGGTCATCAGCCGATACAAATTGAGGAGCCATCTCGAATGATGTGATTCCCCATGACTTGAAGAGTTCTGCGTTTTCTGCAATCAATTTATTAGTATATTGGCTATCTTTTTCAACAAAATCTTGGAAGTTTGAGAAACCTTCATAGATAACTTGTGAGTCCAATGCTTCAGTAGCAGAAAATGTCTTGTCAAGTTTCTTATCTGAACCTTTAACGCGGATATCTTGGTTATCAGGCGCACCTACTGGTACCCAAACACCAAGATAACCTCTCATATCAACAGTTCGATACCCCTTGATTTCATCTCCACTGAAAGACAAGTTTCCTTCAGCATCAGTGTATTTAATTTTTCCAGCTGCTGCTGCATCATTTTCGTAAGTGACAATTCCCTTATCAGTACCAAGAAGTAATGGACGGTAGGCTTGGTTAGCATGAAGTTTACCCATGTTAACTTTCAAAGTACCATCACCCAATGAGAAATCCTGATTATTGGCAATAAGGGTCAACATACCAGAATGTTTACTTGTTTCTGCTACACCCGTAGTTTGGTCAGCAGTCATAATATCTTTACCGTAACGAACAGATGACAAGATTTCTTTTCCATTGAACGTGTCGACTTTCATCGATTGTCCACCTGAAACATATTTCATACGGTTCTTCAAGAGTGTTGTGATAGCATCATAGTAAGGAGACTTGGTAGCCATATATTGGCCGTTATCCGTATAAAGATCTCCATAATAAACACGAGTTACCTGCTCCATATTTTGAAGAATCAAAGCATAGGCGGCTGGAATATTGTTAATAGTATAACGTTTTTCTGCCTTCTTCATATCTTCATTATAGATTTCAAAGGCACGTTTCAATTCAGCATCAGTCATGGTATAACCATCTGATTTTGGATTGATTTCTTTTTGAACAATATCACGAATGATATCTTGAACAAGGTTATCATGAGCACGCGCAAAGATATAGTTAGCTTGTGTATCTCCATACTTACTATTATTTGTACGGTCTGTCAAACTGCTAGTAATCAAATCTTTCAATGAAGATCCAGATCCATAAAGTGCACCCATAATTGCATAACGAAGGTTATTATCCATGGCAAGGGCTGCACCATCATGTTTTTGATTATAAGCATTATCATTTAAATCCCAAGCTTCAAGGATAGAAATGTGAGCAAGTGCATTTGCTTCAGATTTATCCACACCAAAGGCTGCACGGAAGTAGTTTGTATAAACTTGGAGAAGGTCTGCATCGACATTATCAACTGCATCAACACGGATACCATCAAAGTTAGCATCCTTATCACCCATAACAATTGATCCCCAGTTCACAAGATAGTGAATTTGGTTCAACTGCTCAGCTTGCACAACTGGGTTTGAGTTATCAACGTCATTGGCAAGTAGGAATTCATAACCACCCAAGTATCTTCCTGTACCATTTAGAGAACCATCTTGGTTACTTGGTGTACGGTTAAGCAAACGGTAATCAGAATTTGCCCAAGGTGTCTTGTCATTATTGACATAAAGAAGAGCTCCCCCTTGAAGGTGGTCAGCAAGGGTATAGTTTTCAGTTGTAGTATTCCACTGGTCTTGTTCTTTTACAAAAGACTCAATTGCTTGACGAAGCCATTCAGTTGATTTTTTAGCTGAAATTTCTTGTTCAATCTTAATTTGAATTGTCTTAGCAGCTGCATTCAATTCAGATTGACTTTGGCTGGTTGAATAAGTTGCGTTAAGATTAAAGTGTTTAGAGAAAGTATTGAGGTAGGCTACTTGTGTATCTACATCAGGCCACCATGCCATCAAAAGTGGACGGAAATCTTTCTCAGTTGACACACGCCATTTTTCACCATTTTCCAAAATAGTGACTGGACGGTACCAGCTGTTTGGTGTCAAGTACCCATCTACCAACTCGAAGCTTTCCTTCTTAGAATCGTAAGCACGGTTATGTGAAGAAAAAGCATCAACTAGATTAGTTGTACCTGGTGTGAATGAGTGTGTTGATGTGCTTGTCAAAGCACCGTCTTTACCGAAGTAAAGCAACTGGCCATTAACTGAAACAGCAAAATTTGTTTTGTATGAACCATCTTCTTTGACATAATAGTATTTACCATCAACTTGTTTGATGTTGTTCAAAGAGAGCGCTGCTGTTTCTTCTTTTTCAGTAACACCAGATTTTGGTTTTTCAGCTACTGTAAGCGTTGTATCTGTCGCTGTTGCAGCTGGTGTTTCTGTTGTCGCACCATTTGCTACTGCTGCACGATCAGTTGTTGCTGGTGTTGCAGTATTAGTAGTTGTATCTGCTGCAGTGGTTGCTGCCGCAGGAGTTTCGACTGTTGCAACATCAGCAGCCTTATCATTTGTTGTTGCTGTCGCATCTGTCGTAGCAGTTGCTGCAGGAGCGGCTACTTCATGCGTTTCAACGACAACATCGCTTTCAGCTGTCGTAGAGGCAACTGGTTTAGTTGTTTCATCAGCTGAAACCTTTTGATTGGCAACTGTAGCACCACCTACAATAGAGGCAAGTGCTGCCGAAGTGACGGCAATCGTCACCCACTGCTTCTTAACTTTGTGAAGCTTATAATGTACCTTTTTTCCCATTTTAGGTCCTCATTTCATTTTCCTAGTTTGAATAAAATCTACATAATTCAAACAATTTCATTATAGCATATTTTTTTCAGTCAACTAGAGTCTTTATCAAATCATTTCAATTTTTAATCATATTGTAAATTGATTAACATTTCGACAAATATTAAAGACTACCGAATGTAGAAAACGGTAGTCTTTTTCTATTTTTAGAAAAGTTTTTAGAGGTAATTTAATAAGCTATCTCTATTCAATCAGTTAGCGATTTTCAAGTCAGCTATTAAGCAAAAACGACGTTATGTTGAACCCTGTAGCTGACTAAAAAGAGCAAGGTTTCTGTAACTAATTTTGCCAGAACCAGGCCTAAACCAATGGCAACTAGACTACTAAGTAAGAAATAGTTACAGGCCAGAAGGACCAGGACCAACATAAAGTAGCGAACACTCGATCTAAAGAGGGAGCTTGTCGGATTGAAGACTACATTAGCGTTCAGTAGACACTGGCTGGAAGCCGAAATCACACGAGCTAGCACGACCGAAAGGAGCAGATTCTTCGTCAAGGCAAAGAGCACAAATAAGGCTGTTGCATCAATGACTGAGGCCAGGACGGCCGTGCCAGAGAACTTTAAAAAAGGGCTGTAAATACGGATGGAATCACGAACGGGCCGAAAGTGCGAACTTTTATTTTCCTCCAGATAAACGGTCTCGATAGGGACTTCAGAGATTTGGTGGCCTGACTTTTTGGCTTCAAGCAACATATTAAACTCGTACTCAAAACGATTGCCATCCAGATTAAGAAGCCATGGAACCAGGTCAGTTGACATGCCTCGAAGCCCTGTCTGAGTATCTGTGACTTTCTGGCCAGTTACTAGACGGAAAAGTCCAGCAGTTACCTTATTCCCAAAGCGGCTACGTGCTGGCACCTTACCAACAAAGGCACGCGCACCCAAGACAAGATGACTTGGATTTTCCTCGGTTGCCTTGGCCACACGGACAATATCCTTAATCAGATGCTGACCATCACTGTCAACTGTGACAATAGGTTGAGCCGAAAGGTGCTGACTGACTACTTCTTCTTGAATGTGAGCAAAGGCTGTCTTGAGAGCAGCTCCCTTTCCTTTATTGACAGGATGGGTAAGGACAGTCGCTCCAATAAAAGCCGTTTCGTCGTAATAGTCATTATAGCCTGGGCCACTCCCATCATTAACAACAATAATACGGGATTTAGGGAGTTTTATGGTAATATCTTGAACCACCTGAATCAGGCGTTTGTCTGGTTCATAAGCTGGAATAATAATATACATAGGCACTTCCTTTCTGTTTCATCCTATGACTCTTTAGTGACCTCCTCCAAAGCCACCTGGTTGCCCACCACCTTGGGGACCACCGCCGCCAGGCATTGAGTTTTCAATCTTTGTTTGTTTTTCACCATTGATAGTAATGTCACCACCGGTATAGGTCGCTGAACCATCAAAGTCAAAGCCAGACTGACCAGTCAAATTAATCGTTCCACCCGATACAATAATATCGCCGTTAGAATCGATTGGGTCGGTATCGCCCTGGCCAACCTCAACATTTAGGGTTCCACCGGTCATCTTGAAGAAAATCTTACTTTGACTGGCATTACTATTAGCGGCATTAACACCATCGTCCGTTGCATAGACATCGATATTTCCACCATTGATGGTCACAGATTTTCCTTCGATACCTTCAGTTGATTTTTCAACCTTGTAAGTACCACTATCAATAATCATGTCCCCTGACGCATGAATACCGTCATCACCAGCCTTGATGGTCATGGTGTTGTCAGACAGATACATTGTACCTGCTGAAGTGTCGTCATCATTGTCAACCTTAACAGCATCTTCTTCTGCCTCAATGGTCATGGTTGTTCCTGTGATGTTGAGTTCATCATTGACATTGAAGGCATCACCGACTGAGGAAATCTTATAGGTACCACCAGTCATATGAAGGTTGTCATTGGCTTTAATACCGTTGTTTTTCTTTGCATCAATATTTAGGGTACCTGAACCATTAATGGTCAAATCTCCTTTAGAGAAAATCACAGCATCCGCATCTTCATCACTATTAGAACTTGAATCAGAAAGTGTGTTTGTAGTGCCATCTTTAAGTGTCAGATAGACATGACCAGCTTTTGTGGCGTTAATTGCTGCATTTGTATTTGTCATGGTAGCACCATCTAGAACAATATGGACATCGTCTGAATCTCCAGCGTCTACCTTGATTTGCACACCGTCGGATTTTCCTGAAATGACGTAGGTCCCAGCTTTGGAGATGGTTACAGTTGAACCTGATAGGGCTGCACCATCACCTGAAACATCCGCAGATGAGCCTGATAACTTAATCTTAGTAGCTGAGCTTTCATTATAAGAGGTATCAGAATCTTTAGAAGTAAAATAGTTGCTGTTGTTCTTATTTGTTTTCTTGCTGGTCGTTGCTGTTACAGCACTTGTTTTTGATGTCGTGCTTGACGTCGTCCCAGTTGACTGACTGCTTGATTGGCTACAAGCTGTCATGACTGTTAGGGCAGTCGCACAAGTTAATAAAGTCGTCCATTTTTTTAGTTTTTTTGATTTCATATTATTTCCTCTCGTGTTCGTTTGGATGATTACAGTTTACGGGACTTACCTAAAACATTTCTAAAGGTTAACTAAAATTTATCTTAAGTTAAGTTTGGTGAAAGTTTGGCTTAGGACTTCTTTCAGAAAAGTCCCATAGACTAATAGGCGAGCAAATGAATACTTTGTATAGTAGTACTTTTGCTCTCAACTTAATTTTCTACTAAAAAATAAAAGCCAAATCTTGAATTGACGGCTTTGTATCTTATTTAATTGAACACGCCTACAACTCGGGGGAAAAAGATGGGCCCTGCTTGGAGATAAACTCCTGCGGCTGGTCCCCCTATTTCCTGGGAGTTGCTTTACGGCTTTGTATCTTATCTAAAAAAGGAGTTTTTCATGGTTAAACAATTGGAAACACGTTTTAAACGTATTGAAACAAAATATGTGGTCTCAAAGGACAATCTTGAGGACCTGCTCACTGATCTTAAGGAGTATTTGGTAGAGGATGATTATCCGACATCTACCATTTCAAATATTTACTTTGATACGGATAATTTTGACGTCATCCAAGATGCCTTAGATGGTAATCACCGTCAAGAGAAAATCCGCATGCGTACCTACCTAGCCAATCCCAAAATTGATAGTAAGGTCTTTTTAGAGGTAAAAGCCAAAGATGATGAAGGAATCGGCCATAAGTTTCGTCTCGTTTCAACTCCACTTGCCATCACTAACTTGATGACAGATGGTAAGAACCATGGTCAAATCACTGACCGCCAGCTCTTACAGGATATTCACCACTTACGTCAACGCTACGATGAGGGGCTCAAACCTCGTATGTATATCTACTACGACCGTTTTTCGATGAAAGAAAAAGAGACTATCGAAGGCTATGCCTACAATAAAGTACGTGTTACCCTTGACCAAAATCTGACTTACCGTGATGAAGACGTCAGTCTCTTTAAGGGAAATCATGGTTCTCCCCTTCTAGATGAAGATACGATAATCATGGAAATTAAGGCACCTGGGCAAAAACCAGACTGGCTTCAAGCTATCTTAGACAAACATGGTTTGGAAGAGCAAAAATTCTCAAAATACAGCTGTGCCTACCATAAATCTCAAGGTCTAGACTACGGACCACGTCCAGCACAAGAAAAAGGAGCTACTGCCTATGTCTAATCTTTTCAATTCTATCTTTAACGATGCTACCGCAACCGCTAGCCCTCTTCAACTCATGCTGGCCTTACTGGTCAGCCTTGTTTTAGGATTGGCTCTAACCTGGACTTATAAATACCGAACCCTCTACACCAGAGAATTTGTCATTAGTTTGACCCTGCTTCCATGTTTGATGACCCTAGTTATCTTCCTTGTCAATGGTAGTTTGGGAACCTCTATTGCCGTGGCGGGGACCTTTAGTCTCATTCGTTTTCGTTCTGCCACCAGCGGTTCTAGAGAACTAATCGCTGTCTTCATGGCCATGATTATTGGTCTGGCATCTGGGACAGGCTATCTCTTACTGGCTGTCCTCTTTACCATTTTCCTTCTAGCTGTTTGGCTTATTTTAGAAAATCGTCAAAGTCGTACTGACAACCAACGTCGTAGACTCCTGACCATTAACGTCTCCTACCAAGACTTGATTGACCAAAAAATCACTAAAGCCTTGCTCAATTTCACAAGTGAATGCGACTTGATTTCCCTTAATACCACAGGTGGGGGTGAAATCATGCAACTGGTCTACGAAGTGGACTTGAATCCCCAAGTGGACGACTTCCAATTGACGAATCACCTTATCTCAAGTATTAAAAAATGTGACCTGGCTCTAACCAAAAAAGCTAAAAAGAAAAAGAATCTGTAAGACAAAAAGACATCTCCGACTGATTTTCGGAGATGTTTTTGCATGTTTTGAGGTTAGTGTTTTCACTTAGCTGTAATCCCACTTTTAACAGCCTAGTATGGCAGTCTAGCTTATCGATGAAAATCAAAATACTTTCTAATCATCTTCATCTTGGATAACCTTACCATCTTGTACGTTAAAGGTATAGCCAATATATCCGGAATTGTCATAATAAGCGGAATTTTCTTTATCAGTTGTGAAATAATAAAATTCGTACTCTCCGTCTGGTAGCTTGCTAGCATCCAGTTTCTTCGCTGCCTCTTCTAAATCTTTCTTACTGGTATTTTCTGTATCACTTACTCTTATTGACATAGTAACAAGGTGTTCTTCAATCATTGTTTGATAAGGAATTTGATAATACCCATAAAAATCATGCTTGCCATTTTTACGGTTTTCTTTGGCTATGCGCATTAAATTATCAGAAGCCTCTTGATCTATCAGTGTATTATATTTGAAAGAGAAATCTTCGATATCAAGGCCTAAAGATTGCTTTTTAAGCTCCTTAAAGAGTTTCTGCTCTTCTTTTTTTACAGATTTTTGTTGTAAATAGGTTTGCCAGTAAAGACCAGGAGTCTCATATTCTTCACGAACAACTGTCCAGTCCAGTTGAAATGTAATTTTTCCATCTAATATTATGGGTTGATTATCGTAGGTTTCCTCTGAATAGGTATAATAGACATAAATGCCTGCACTATCTAGAAACACCTTTTTGATATGCTTAACTTCGACCTTTCCCTTAAAACCATTATGAGCCAAGATTTTTTGCGTTTTTTCCCCTAGCCTTGAAGTAAGAATTTGGCAGTACAACTTTACAACCAACTAAAAGACTAGAACAGAGGAGGAGAATAGCTAAGCAAGAAAGCTTTAAAATATTAGGAGTATTTTTCTTCATAGGACATCCTTCCTTTCCTCAATGATTTGTATAAATAAGCACACCAAATCCTTCAAATAAAACGAGCTTTCTTCACTCCTATTATAGCATTTTAAAGCGCTTTCTTATGGTAGTTAGAAGGATAAAAGATTAGGATGTATCCAGCAAAAAAGCCTGAATATCACTTCAGGCTTTTCATCTTAGTTCAAATCGATTGATATAATCCTTAATAATCCGTTACTTCTTTTCGGTCATGGACATTGCTTTGTTTGCCTTGACGGGCTTTAAGAACAGCTTCAACGTCTTCAGGGCTAACCCCTGTTTCAACGAGCATGACTGCTAGGTGATAAAGGACGTCTGCTGTCTCGTTGGCAATTTCTTCTTTATCAGCATTTTTAGCTCCGATCACAACTTCTGTTGCTTCTTCGCCAACTTTTTTAAGAATCTTGTCTAGACCCTTGTCAAAAAGGTAATTGGTATAAGACCCTTCTTTGGGATTTTTTTTACGATCTAAGGCTTCCTTATAAAGTGTTTCTAACATAGCTACTCCTATCTATCTTGATTGTCATCATATATATCCGTAAAGAAACAGCTGTAGGCTCCTGTATGGCAGGCTGCTCCTTCTTGTTCCACAGCGATAAGCAGGGTGTCCTGATCACAATCTGTCTTGATGCTTTTGACATGTTGGAAATGGCCAGATGTGGCTCCCTTATGCCAAAGCTCATTTCTGGAACGGCTCCAGTAATGCATTTGTTTGGTCTCAAGGGTTAACTGATAGGACAGCTCATTCATATAGGCCAACATGAGCACCTGTCCCGTCTTGTAATCTGTCACAATGACTGGTACCAGTCCGCCTTGTTTGTCAAAATCAAGTTTAACCTCTGTCATTGTCTCACCTCAATTCCTGCATTTGCCAAGACTTGCTTGGTTTCGCCTATATTTACCTCACCAAAGTGGAAGATAGAGGCTGCCAGAGCACCCGTCGCTGTTGTCTTTTCAAAGACTTCTACAATGTCCTCAATATTTCCTGCACCGCCAGAGGCAATGATCGGAACATCGACGACTTCCGCCACACGATTGAGCATTTCCAAATCAAAACCAGACTTGGTGCCATCCTTGTCCATGCTGGTTAAGAGGATTTCTCCAGCCCCCAAGTCGACGACTTCTTGAGCCCATTGGATAAGGTCCCTACCTGTATCCTTACGGCCGCCCGCCACAAAGACATGCCAGCTCCCATCAGCCATCTTTTTGGCATCAATCGCAGCCACTACACACTGATTCCCAAATTTTTGAGCACAATCAGCGATTAGTTGCGGATTGGCAAGGGCTGAGGAATTGACGGCAACCTTGTCAGCACCGGCTTTGAGCATCTTGTTCATGTCTTCAACTGAACGGATACCACCACCAACCGTGAAGGGGATAAAGACCTGATCGGCAACACGACGCACCATATCAACCGTTGTTTCACGATTATCCGAAGTCGCTGTGATGTCCAAGAAAACAAGTTCGTCACAACCAGCTTCATAATAAGCACGCGCAGAATCAACAGGGTCACCAACATCTGTCAGATTCACAAAATTAACCCCCTTGACAACACGGCCATCCTTGACATCCAAACAGGGAATAATACGTTTCTTAAGCATATTAACCTCCGAAAGCCTTGAGCTGGTCTAATGTGATATTGCCGTTATAGTAGGCTTTGCCGACAATGGTTCCTGCCACACCAATCTCTTCTAGGTGATCTAAGTCAGCTACTTCTGCAATTCCACCTGAAGCAATGACTTTGGCGGTTGTGAGTTCAGATACCAAACGTTTGTAGTGATCAAGATTGGGTCCTGTCAGTGTGCCATCTCGATCAACATCAGTATAGACAAAGAGGGTTACGCCCATCTTTTCCATTTCCTTAGCCAAGGTGATGTAGTCCACATTGCTTGTTTCCAACCAACCTTCGGTAGCGACAAACCCTGCCTTGGCATCAATACCTACGACAATTTTATCGGCACCAAATTCCTCTAAAGCTGCTCGAACGAAGTCAGGATTTTTAACGGCCATTGAACCGATAATGATACGGTCGATGCCAACTTCCAAATAGTCACGAATCTGCTCCAAGGTACGGATACCGCCACCAACTTCGATGCCAAGTCCAGAAACCTTCTTGACCTCTGCAATCAAGTCACGGTTAGTGGCACGACCATCTAGGGCACCGTCCAAGTCGACGACATGAATAAATTGAATGCCCGCATCCTTAAAGATCTTTGCCTGCTCAATAACATCTGGATTGACAACGGTTTGTTGGTTGAAATCTCCTTTAAAGAGACGAACAGCCTGTCCATCCTTAATATCAATTGCTGGTAGAATTTGCATCTCCCCTACCATCCTTTCTAACTAAAAAGTCTTTGCTCTCACTAGCTTCTAGGCTTTACATAACCCTGCAAACTTTTCAAGAATACCTAAGCCAATATCCCCTGATTTTTCGGGATGAAATTGAGCCCCATAAACATTATCTTTATGAATCATGGCTGGCACTTCAATACTATAATCTGCGGTAACATCAATGTATTGGCTAGGGACATCTGTGAAATAACTGTGAACGAAGTAGACAGCTTGACCATCTAAACCATCTGTCAAAGGGCTGGCTTGCTTAACAGCCAAATCATTCCACCCCATATGTGGGACAGGTTGCTCCTTGCTGGCTGGAATAGGACGGCAGACACCTGGAATAAAGCCAAGACCATCTGTTTCTTCATGTTCCAGTCCTTTTTCTGTTAAAATCTGCATGCCTAAACAAATTCCTAAAAGGGGAACTCCCTGTGCGACAGCCTCTTTGATAACAGCTACCAAACCTCTTCGCTCCAACTCTGCCATAGCCGTTGGATAGGCACCTACCCCAGGTAAAATCAAACCATCTGCAGCTAGAATTTTTTCTTTATCAGCAGACAATTCTGCAGTCACACCAATCTTTTCAAGGGCACGCAGAACATTTGCGGTATTTCCCGCATCGTAATCAATGACAATAATCATAGCATCCCCTTTGTCGAGTTTACGCCGTGAATGTCAGGATTGATTGTGATTGCCTCACGCAAGGCACGTCCTGTAGCCTTGAAAAGACTTTCTGATTTGTGGTGATTGTTTTTTCCGTGGAGAATCTTGAGGTGGAGATTCATCTGAACATTGAAGGCCAAGGCTTGGAAAAATTCTTCTACCAATTCTGTGTCAAAATTACCCAATTTTGGATTATCAAAACTAGCATCAAAGACCAAGAAGCTACGTCCAGACAAGTCTAAACTTGCCATTCCAAGGGTTTCATCCATAGGTACAAAAGCTGTTCCATAACGGTTGATACCTGCTTTATCGCCCAAGGCCTCTTTAAGAGCTTGACCAAGGACAATACCGACATCTTCAACGGTGTGGTGACTATCAACCCAAAGGTCGCCATCAGCCTTCACCACCAAAGACATACGACCGTGGCGGGCAAACAAGGTCAACATGTGGTCAAAAAATCCGACACCTGTTTGGATGTCTACAGGTTCTTGAGCATCCAAATTAAGGCTTAACTTAATTTTGGTTTCAAAGGTATTACGTTCAATTTCTGCTTGTCTCATAACTTCGTCCTCTACTCTCTCAATTATTGTCGTTTCTGACTTCAATTGCCTTGGCGTGAGCCTGCAAGCCTTCTGCGTAAGCCAAGGTTGTGATATCGTGCTCAGCCTTATTGACTGCTGCCTTGTCGTATTGCGTATATTGGATACGTTTGACAAAATCGTGCACTCCTAAAGCTGATGAAAAGCGGCTAGTCGCTGTCGTCGGAAGAACGTGGTTGGCACCTGCATAGTAGTCTCCAATTGGTTCGCTGGTAAAGTGACCAAGAAAGACGGAACCAGCATTTTCCACTTTTTCCAAGTAATCATAAGCATTGTCCATAGCAATTTCCAAATGTTCTGGCGCAACCAAGTTCATGAGCTCGAACATGGCATCTGTATCATTGGCAATAATAATACGGCCGTTATTTTCGACAGATGGACGAGCAATCGCCTCACGTGGCAAAAGCTTGAGTTGACGTTCAATCTCACTTTCAACCGCATCAGCCAAGGCTTCAGAATCTGTGACCAAAATGGCGCGTGCGCGTGTGTCGTGCTCTGCTTGAGACAAGAGGTCAGCTGCCACATAGGTTGGATTGGCACTACTATCAGCGATAACACCAATTTCTGATGGCCCTGCAATCATATCAATACCGACAATACCGTAAACTTGTTTCTTGGCAGTCGCCACGAAAATATTACCAGGACCTGTAATCTTGTCCACCTTTGGAATCGTTTCTGTACCAAAGGCCAAGGCCGCAACCCCTTGAGCCCCACCAACTTGGTAAATGCTATCCACACCAGCCAATTTTGCAGCGACCAGAATCGCAGGAACAAAGTGCTCTTGAGGCGGCGTAATCATAATAATCTCTTTAACCCCTGCAATTTTAGCAGGAATAACATTCATAAGAACTGACGATGGATAAGCCGCAGTTCCTCCAGGCACATAGACACCCACACGATTGATAGGACGAATCAATTGACCACGAATAACACCCTCACTTGGTTGGTCCTCAAAACCAGTCTCCAACTGATGTTTGTGATAAGATTCAATGTTTTCTTTAGCATTAACTAGGGCTTGGTAAACCTCTGGATCAATCTCTTTAAAGGCTTGATCAATCAAGTCCTGTCCAACTTCAAAATCAGTCAAGTCAACCTTATCAAATTTAGCTGAATAGTCACGAAGGGCCTCGTCTCCACGTTTTTTAACGTCTTCAATAATGGCTTGAACCGTGCTTTCAACATCTCTATTTTCTTTTGACAGTTCCAATTGCTCCTGATAAAGAAGCTCCGCAATTTCTTTATTTGTTCCAGTTAATCGTTTCATTCGAACGGTACCTCCTCGTTCCCTACAAGTGATTCAATCTTACAAATGAATGGTAGAACTTCCTTGTTATTTTTCAAAGAAGCCTTATTAACAATCATGCGTGCTGAAATCCTGCAAATATCTTCATAAACTTTTAAGCCATTAGCAACAAGGGTATTCCCTGTTTCCACAATATCGACAATGGCATCCGCTAGACCAATGACCGGGGCAATCTCAACACTCCCCTGAATTGAAATAATCTCAACATCCTCACCTTTTTGATTAAAATAATCCGTCGCAATGGTTGGATACTTGGTGGCGATACGTTTACGCTTATGGTCATCAGGGTTATAGTCTTCTGTTGATGCTACGGAGAATTTACAAAGGCCAAAATTAAGGTCTAACATTTCCAAATAGCCTGTCGGATGTTCAACCAAAACATCCTTTCCGACAATCCCAATATCTGCGACACCGTGTCTAACATAGGTGGTCACATCTGGTGCTTTGACTAGGAGAAAACGGAAACGTTTGTCAGGACTTTCAAAAATCAAATTACGTCCCTTATCAGCCATGAAAGACATATCAAAGCCAGCTTTTTCTAGTAATTTAACCGTATCTTTCTCAATACGTCCCTTGGTCAAGGCAATTGTGATTTGATTGCTAGTCATCCAAGTCACCTCCAAATTCCACATCATCATGCACTGCTTGATAAACCGAATCGACATCAATGGCCCAACCAACCGCTGTTAACTCGGTGGCACCAAAGCGTTCAAATAGTTTATCGTAACGACCACCTGATACAAAGGCATCTGGTACCTTATCACCGAAGACCTTAAACATCATGCCTGTATAGTAAGGCACTGCTGGCAATTGAGCTAAATCAAGCGTCGTCTCTGGGAGACTATCTGCTAGGCGATTGGTTAAGACTTCCAAACTATCTAGAGCCGTCAAAAAGGCTTCACTGTCTGTCAACTGTCTAGCCTTGGTCAAGACATCCTTTGTCTCACCAAAGAGGAATGGCAACTGTTCCAAGACCTTGTCATATTGACTTGGATTTTCTTTGGTGAATTCCTTGAGCCCTGTGATTGACTTATCACGGATATAGGCCGCTAACTCTGCTTCTTTTACAGCTGGAAGGTCTAATTCTTCAAAAATGAGTTGCAAGAGACGAGCATGTGAAAACTCAAACTTGTAATTTTTGACACCGGCAGCATCCAGAGCCTCTTTAGCAGATATTACAGCTTCTTCCATGGCCCGGTGAACGGGGAATCCTATGATCTCAATACCAGCCTGCGTATGCTCATTGGATAGGCCACGCATCTCCTCATTGTAGTTAAATACTTTTCCAGAGTAAGAAAATTTTATGGGTGTATGAACTTGTGTCGAAGCAATCACGCGCCCAATTTGGCTGGTAATATCCGGACGTAAGCTAACAAGATCTCCATTTTTATCAAAGAAATTGTAGTTACCATTGTCCACAACATCGCTAAAGACTTCGAAATGCTCCAAGGTTGGTGTCTCAATTCGAAGAAAGCCCTTTGTCATCAACAAGTCACAGATACGATGCTCAATCCGATACATGGTACGGGCACGTTTGAAAAGTTTATCGTGCATTCCTAAGGCTAATGTCGTTTTTTTCATGCTTGTAACTCCTGTATTGTCATTAGTACGCGCTCCATCTCATCCTGAGTTCCAATCGAGATGCGTAGTCTGTCTGAAATACGCTCCACTTTTGGAAAATAACGGACATAAATTTTCTTACTTTGGAGATAGTCAAACAATTGGCCTGCTGTCACTCCGTGTGGTTTGACCAAAACAAAATTGGTTTTTGAAGGAAGCACATCAAAGCCGATAGCCTTCAATTCTTGACTAAACCAGTCACGTGTGTCCATAATCTTAGCGCAGCTATCCTCATAATAATCCCAAGACTTAACGGCTGCAGTCGCCAAAACTTCTGCGATGCTATCCACATTATAGGGATTGACTGAATTCTTGACGGCATTGATCACAGCCATTAGCTTTGGACTTCCTATGCCATAACCGACACGCAAGCCAGCAAGTGAGGCGTCCTTAGAAAAGGTCCTTGTGATAAACACATTGTCATACTTTTCTAAGAGAGGTAAGGCAGTCTCCCCACCAAAGTTAATATAGGCTTCATCAATAATCACAACTACTGACTGATTGACCTTTACGATTTCTTCAATTTGATCGAGAGGTTTATAAATACCTGTTGGCGCATTTGGGTTAGTAAGGACAATCCCACCATTTTCAACCAGATAATCTTGAGTATCAATCTCAAATGAAAAGTTCAAGGGCACTTCTCTAAATGGGATGCGATACAAATCTGCCCATACCTTGTAAAAACCATAGGTCAAATCTGGAAACAAAACTTCTTCCTCGCTATTAAAGAAAGCTAGAAAAGCCATTGATAAAATATCGTCTGACCCATTTCCAATAATCACTTGATCAGCAGGAACACCTAACTGATTAGACAGAGCCTGACGTAAAGCCGCTTGATCCAAAGTCGAATACTTGCGTAACTGATGGGCATCAAAGGATGCTAAAGCTTGATGGACTGCTGGACTTGGTCCATAGGCATTTTCATTAGTATTCAACTTAATGATATTTTTCTCAGCAGGCTGACTACCTGCCACATAGGGTTCAATCTTTCGTAATCCTTTGATTTCCATAGTTTATCCTTTCTGTTCAACTCCAACCAAGTGTACGGCTAGCTACAAATGCTAAAAGCAAGGGTAACAAAAAACGCCCTCGCAAAAACAACTTTTGCAAGGACGTTGGCACGTGGTTCCACCTTAATTCGAACAGGGGTCACCCCCTCTTCCTCATGAAGTCGCAAGGTCTCTCTTGTAACTCCCAGTCTCTAACGGAACCACCCGTCGTACACTACTGTCATCCAGAGTTCGCATACGCTCTCAAGAATGTGTCGTCTTTGATCTCATGCGTTCTCAGCTTCCCGCATTCTCTGTGAAACGATCTGACTTTTTCTATCAACGATTTCGATTTTAATTTATTTTACCTGAAAATTCAGAACAAAGCAAGTCTTTTTTGTATATTTTTATAAAAAGTTGAAAATCATGTATATTTAATAGCAGAAAGAAGCCTTTTGAGACTTTCCTTAGGTGATGGCGGACGTTGGTGAAATTATCTGGTGGATGATTCTAGCTATCCAAAAAGTTCCATGACTAAGTTTTGAACTTCATTTCTCAAAAATTCCTAGCACTGGAAATACGATAGATTCAGGCACTTCCATCACTATAGACAGTCTCGTTCTATCTAAATTCCTACCACAAAAAATCAGGCTCAGTTATTTTTTATGAAAATATCTTTAGGGTAATTCCCCATTTTAAAAAATTTCTTCCTATTATGATTTGTATATTTATCCTAAATATTTTTTCAAAGCAAGACAAAAAGCCTGAAGCACAGCTCCAAGCTCTTATGGTTAAGCTAATTTTCTAGGTCTGATAAATCCTGTCATAATACTCAAACAAAGTAGCCCCGCAGCAACATACCAATAAGGCATATCCACGCTAGTCGTACGACCTGAAACCTCAACGATTCCCTTAACCAGACAAGCACTAGCTACAACTGCAATAGACGAATTAAAGAGTAGTTTTGAAAGACGTGTTCTCACCCAAGACATACCCACTCCTGTTAGCAGATAGATAAGTGCTCCAGCTAATGGGGCAAAAAACATCATACGCATAAACATGGACGATTCCCCATAAGAAAAGCGTTCATAGACAAAGGTAAATAGAAGGCTGAAAATAGTTAAAGCAATGTAAGTGAAAAAGTGTTTGCTGGCTGATTTTTTAGTAACCGATGTAAACAATATCGCTCACCGCCCTTTCTGAAATTTTGTTTCCGTTTGTGGTTGGCTTGTTAATGACTTGACCATTGAAGTACATAGTAGATGAGCCACCACCGTCAAGGTTATAGGCTGTCGTCACACCATAGGATTTCATCAACTCTGCCATTTCATAGAGGGTCAACCCTGACGATTCACTGGTACGACCATCAGAAACAATGACAATATAGTGCACACTGCCATCACTCTCTTCGATGACTCCGATGGCTGTACGTGGATTGTCAGCCATAGCTTGACCAACCTCTTCATTTTCCGATACAGCTATCTTGCCATTTTCAACCAAGGTTGGACCAAAGGCGAAGGTGTTCACCACACCTGAATCGACCAATTTTTGAGCTGTTGTATCGCTCTCCTTAAAGGTCTTGAAGCTACCATCTGAGTATACTGCAAGGTCCTCGTAGTCACTGTTTCGATCAGTATCACGATAGACTTGACCATTTTTAATCACATAGCCCGACTGGTTAGCTCCATAATAGTCACCATTGATGGCAAAGATTGCATTATTCTGCTGGGCAATACTTGAAGTAGTGTCGGTGATGTTAGTCCCATAGGTATTTTGTGCCAAAGCCGTTTTAAGGTAATCTGCACTCGAAAGCTTGATATCTGCCACATAGTATGTGGTATCACTGGTTTTACCTGTCGTGATTTTGATATCCATATTGTCATCTTTATAAGTCGTATCCGTCTTAGTTACCTTACCAGTACTGGTAGATGCCGTCGACGACGCTGTGGTTGAACTAGTTGTATTGGCTGAAACCGTTGAGACCGCTGAGGGAATGACAAAGACCTTTAAGAGAGAGTAAACATTTGCCCCCATCAGAAAAAGGGTAAAAACTAAGGCATAGGCATGCCTTTTGAGAAATTTCATAGAAGACCTCCAATTTTGAAAGATAAGATTGAAACCATATGTTCCTTTTACTTGACATTAGCATAACAAGCGAAGCTTAAAATCTTCTATAATTCCCATAACCACGCCTTTTCTTTAAGCTTTCCTTAAGAAAAAGACAGCTTCAGTTGAAGCTGTCTTCGCTATATAATCATATCTTCTGTAATGCCAAATTCTCTCAAGATCTCCTGAATCTTGTCAAAGTTCAGACGGAAATGCTCCAACTTATGACCATCAGACCCAATAGAATACTTACGACATCCCAAATCCCTAACAAGGCCTAGGGCATAACGGTAAAGGCCCTCGTGATGATAGAGGTACATACTCTTTGCATTCAGTTCAAAAGCCAAATCATTAGCAATCATTTTCTGGAAAATACGTTTGAGTTGTTCTTCATAGACTTTTAGCTCATCAACAGTCACATCAAACAGGCGGAAACCATAGTCAAAGTGGGCCAGAACATCTGCGTCCACACGACCAATAGCGTACTCCAACTTGTCCAGATACTCTTGAATAATGCTTGCCTTGTCCATATCCGCTACCTCATCATCAAGATAATCATTGACCCCATTATGGTGAACAGATAAAAGTTTGAGATCATAGTCCTTACCATCCAGAAAGTCTAAAATATCCCTTTCCCTAGGTTGGTAATAACCAATCTCGATACCACGTTTAATACGATTACCATACTTACGGTTAAGACTTTCAATCTCACGACTATAGGCCTCATACTCGGGCACATCATCCTGTTTGGTATAAGGATTAGAGAGATCATAATGCTCAGTCGTTACAATCTCCCCATCAAAATGCGTCAAATAATCAGTAAAGTTCGCATCCGAATCATAGGAATGATGGGTATGCAAATGGTTATCACGAATAGACATAACTACTCCTTATTTTTCAAATACATTGTAAGTTGCTTATGGGCCAACCAAGTCAAGCTCACCATGATTCCCTCATAAATAATAAAGAAAATCACAAAGCACTGAAGAAAGTACTCTTCTGGCAAAACATTGATAATCGGGTCCAAGATTGGATTAAAGAGCCAACTGCTATCCCCAGGAAAGAGGGCTTCATGAAAGAGCGTAAAAAACTCATCAAATCCGAGAAAAAGCCCCACAACCCCAATAAGGACTGGCAAGAGTGCTAGACTCATATAAAGTTTAACGTAAAGACCAAAGGTCCCTTTCTTCACATTTCGCCAAAGAGAAGTTACTGCTGGATAAGCTAGTAGAATAACAAGCCCCTGTACCAAATGAAAGAGCCACTTCACATCATGAAAATGCTTAAGCCCACTCTCCGATGATGTAAAATCAGGCATGGACAGATGACCAACCCAAGGAAAGGTCAGGTACTGCATGAGGATATTGAAATCATGCCAGAGCTCTGTCTTGCCAAGAATGACATAGTCCAAAAGATGCATCCAATCAATATCAAAATAATAAAAGCCCCATGCCAGATAAATCGTCACTAGGATAGACAGGGCCAAGAGCCAAATCGGAGTCAGAACAGCCTCAATTTTAGTTCGCATCAAAATCCCACTCCACTAGACTAGAAAGTACATGGTCGGGTTTTACTGGTAAATTCGCAACCTCTTCCGCCTTGGTAAATCCAGTTGTCACAAGAAGTGTTGGAAAGTCATTTTTAATGCCAGCTGTAATATCAGTCAAGTAATTGTCACCAACCACGATAGTTTGGCTACGTTCTGTCCCAAGGATTTCAAGAGCCTTGTTCATGATAATAGCTTCAGGTTTACCGATAATGACTGGTTTCACGCGTGTTGCTGCCTCAATAAGGGCTAAAAGGGAACCGGCACCTGGAAGAAGGCCGCGTTCTGTTGGGATATTCAAATCTGGGTTTGTCCCAATAAACATAGCTCCTTTATGGATGGCAAGCGTTGCTTTAACCAACATTTCATAAGTGACTTCACGGTCCAAGCCCACCACAACATAGGCAGGATTTTCTTCGTCTACCGTATAACCTGCATCCGCAATAGCAGATTTAAGCCCAGTCTCACCGATAACATAAACCGTCTTGCCACGATTCATATCGTTCATGTAGTCAACTGTCGCCAAAGTAGCTGTGTAAATGGTCTCAAGAGGTGTTTCCAATTCACACTGATTACGCAAAAGCTCTTGCACCATCTCTGGTGTACGCATACTATTATTAGTCACAAAAAGATAGGGAATCTGACGCTTCTGTAACTCCTTAACGAAGGCTTCTCCCTCAGGAATACGGTCCTTCCCCTTGTAAATGGTTCCATCTAAATCAATCAAATAACCTTTATATGTCATCTTACTCGTCTCCTATTTCTTTCCATTGGATAATGGCCTGAGCATGAATATTGCCATCAACACAAATCTGATGTTGACTGCTCAAACTTTCTTGGTCAAACTCATAGCCTGAATAAATCTCTGATCCATGATGAATTTCCTTAACATACTTGAGGTCAATATGGGCTGGTGTGTACTTGATCAAAAAATCCAAATCGAAAACATCAAACATCCACTCCAAGTACTTGCTATTATTAACGTGGCCATTCATGTCTAGGTCAAAATAACGCACACGATATAAAGTCTCAATTGGATTTTCCAAAGCATTATAGCGAGGTCCTCTAAGCAACTTTTTAGTCTTATCAGCTCCATAAGGTGCTACCACCTCATCTGGTACTTCTGCTACCTTACGCGTTTCATAATCCATGAGAGCAAAGGTAGTCTTAAAGAGCATAATTTGCTGACCAGTTTCATCTGTGATGTAAAAATTACGGTAACAGAAAATCTTATTATAGGAAATAGCTTCCGTTGTAATGGTCACCTTTTCATTGTAGCGAGGCAGACGGTCAATCTCAATCGCATAGTCTGTCACAATCCAAACCAGACCGTACTTATCAAAAACGTCCTTATCCGTATTTCCCAGAGATTCTGACTGCATACCAGATACTTGCAATGAAAACGCCAATAAGTGCGGTAATTTCACCTGATGCGTGATATCCGTCTCATAAAACGGAATCTGATAAGAAATACTAAATTTTAATCCCATCTAATCCTCCAAGATAAATTGCTCAGCGACACTATCACCCAAAAAGAGTCCTCGTTTGGTCATACGAACCACCTCTGGATCCTTGACCAAGAGCCCATCTTCCTGTAGTTTTTTCACAATGTCTCCATAAGTATCCGCGAATGACAAGCCAAACTTCTCTTCAAAACGTTTGATGGACACTCCCGACTTTTTACGCAAGCCAAGGAAGAACTCCTCTTCCATCATCTCCGCCTTAGTCAGATGCTCCTCGTGAAGTCTAGCATGACCATCCTCAGCTATAGCCTTTAGATAATGCTGGATAGGCCCTCTATTGCGATAACGAACACCATTAACATAACCAGAGGCTCCAGCACCCACACCATAATACTCATCATTATTCCAATACATGAGATTATGTCGACTCTCCATCCCAGGTTTGGTAAAGTTTGAAATCTCGTAGTGCTCAAAACCATTGTCTTCCAACTCTTGGATAATATAGTCAAACATCTCTGCCTCCAAGTCCTCAGTCGGAAGATTGAGCTTACCCCGACGCATCTTATTCATAAAGACCGTATGATGTTCCAATATCAAACTATAGAGACTTAGGTGTGGAATATCCAGTTCCAGTGCCTTTCTCACATTTTCCTTGACCTGATCCATAGTTTGACCAGGTAGTGCATAAATAAGGTCAATGGAAATATTATGAAAACCAGCAGCCTTTAAGCTATCAATACTTTCATAAATCTGTGCTTGATTGTGACTGCGACCAATTTGACGCAAGTGCTTGTCATCAAAGGTCTGAACCCCTAAAGATACGCGATTTACAGCTGATTTTTTGAGCACCTCAATCTTATCAACCGTCAAATCCCCAGGATTGGCCTCAATGGTAAACTCCTCCAACTTAGACAAATCCAAATTTTTCTGAAGATTGCTTAAAAGGTAGTCCAATTGCTCCGCAGAAATAGCTGTCGGTGTCCCACCACCAATATAAAGGGTGCGAAGCTCCTTGATATCTAAAAGCTCCCACTCACGAATCAAAGCCCGTAGGTAGTCATCAACGGGCTGATTTTTAATAAAGACCTTGGAAAAGTCACAATAATAACAAATTTGTGTGCAAAATGGAATGTGCACATAGGCTGACGTTGGTTTTGTTTGCATGTAACTATTCTACCATTTTTTAAACAGAAATGAGACCTCGAATGATAAGAGTTTGAGCCAAAAAAGAAGCCATCTCTCCAGATAGCTTCTATTCTTTATTTTGTTAATGAGAATGGGAAAGCATTATAGTTGCTATAATCAAAGGTTGGTCCCAAGTCAGAGATGAATTGAACTGGCGTGTAAGTTCCATTTTCAAGAATAAAGCCAGGCTTAGCTTGAAAACCAGCTCCCCCTATTCCTGTAATACCAGGAAGCAAGGTAGAAAAATCGCCACCCTCCCAAACGTAGAGATTTCCAGAAATTTGAACAGCTTTTGCAGTTGTAGAGCTTTGACGATAGGGTTCGTAATCGACATTGAAATTTGCCTTTGAAGTGATGTTGCCATCAGCATCAACTGTAAAACTAATGTCCGTTGCTTGAGGACTTGTACCAGTCCAAGTTCCAACCAAAGCTGCTGGGACAGGAGCGTCACTTTGGGTATCAGCTGTTGCTTGACTAGACTTGTTTGACTCAGAAGCAACACTACCATTTGTCCCTGCTTGAGCATCATTTCCAGCTGAGGCTTGATTTTTTGAAGAGCTAGCTCCAGGAGCACTCGCTTCTTCTTGACCTTGAGAATCCTTTGAAGATGAAGCTTCTGTCTTTGACTTTTTAGCAGACTTCTTCTCAGATGTTTTTGTTTTAGCAGATGACTTCATTACTTTAGAAGTTGACGTTGTAGATGATGCTGCAGTGTCTTTTTCTGACTTAGAGCCACATCCGACAAGTGCTGTAGAAACAGCTACAGACAACAAAACAAGGGAACAAACACGGATAACTTTACTTTTCATTTTCATAAACCTCTTATATATATTTCTATTATATCTATTTTGTTACAAAAATCAAGTATTTTATGTAATTTTTGTAACAATCATGTAATTAATTGTATCACTGTCATAAGTTAATATCGTATTTACAAGTAAAAAAAGCCCATCACTCCTAGAGGAATGATAGGCTTCTGCATCTTATTTAGGTACTTCTTACCTGCTAGAGGTATCGTGATTAATCTTTGTCTTGTCTTTCGATATAACCTGAATAGAGATCTCCATAGCTATCCTCTAAGATAACAATGCGCTTGCCACCATCTACAACTGCAAAATAGTAGGAACTTCTCTCATCGTGGTAGATATCATTAACACTCTTAGCCTGATAACCATGTGACTTAAGAGACTTCTGTATTTTATCAAATTCTTTCTGCACCTTATCATTATCTACTTTACCTGATTTGTTCACCAGATATTCTCTTAAAGGTTTAGCAATTAAGATATCTGTATCATCGGAATCTGTAGAAATAACACCATTTTCAGAGATAGTAGCTTTTCCTTCGGCGTCATCATCCTCATCAAATTTCTTCCAGTTACCAACAAAGGCTTTTGGAACCTCCGCCTTATAAAAAAGACATCTCTTTTTAAATTCTTTAGTGTTTGATCCGTGGGAAAATACTTCTGATAAGCCTATGTCTAAAATGACATTTGTTCCATCCTTCTGAACCAGATTATAGTAGCCATATCGTTCAGTCTTAACCAGTATGACCTCTTTTGTATGAAATTGGTACTTCTTGTCAAAATCAGCAATAGATTTTAGTTTTGAATCACTTACCGCCTTTATGCTTCTTTCAAACTCTTGTCGAACCTTCTTACCGAGAGCAACTTCTTTAATATTATCTTCCGTATAGCCAGTAAAAAGTTTTGAATTCTTTTCTTTTAAATCATAAACAAGCCCGTCATTATTACCATTTACCCACAAGCCACCCAAGTTTGTTCCTTTGGAAGAAAACAAAAAGAGGCCAAGACTTGTTGCTACAA
>OGHW01000619.1_pt1 | contig 37844 bp, 28 predicted proteins | sample 1571641 | NCBI WGS metagenome assembly OGHW01 (sample SAMEA2582066, study PRJEB24529) | metagenome | biome: Human gut stool | place: China | collected 2011 | reverse complement strand
CGCAATTTGCGGGTCTTGTAAAAACTGCCATCGAAGAGGGCATTGATCTTGTAGTGGCAGGTGCCGGTTTTTCAAGAGATATGTTCGCAATGGGTAAAGAGTCTGGTACTCCAATCGTACCTATTGTTTCTTCTGCAAAATTAGCGCGCATTTCTGAAGGTTTAGGTGCCGCTGCAGTTATCGTAGAAGGTAGCGAAGCTGGTGGTCACTTGGGAACGGATCGTTCTGCTCGTGAAATCGTACCAGAAGTTGTAGCAGCCGTTAAAAATATTCCAGTTATTGCAGCTGGTGGTGTTTTAGATGGTAAAGATATCGTAGATATGTTTAAATTGGGTGCTAATGGCGTTCAAATGGGCAGTCGCTTTGCTGCTTCTGATGAATGTAATGCATCTGATGAATTGAAAAAAATGTATGTGCGTGCTACAAATCCTGAGGATATTGTATTGATTCAAAGTCCAGTAGGTTTACCAGGCCAAGCTATTAAAAATAAATTTGCTGAATCTGTTCTTGATGGCACTGTAGCGCCACCAACAGTATGTGACAATTGTTTAAAACATTGTTCCCATAAATTCTGCATTATCCGTGCTCTTTCTCGCGCACAACAAGGTGATGTGGAAACGGGGTTAGTATTCTCTGGCAATAATATGCGAAAAGTCGATAAGATTATGCCAGTTAAAGATATTTTTGCACAGTTAAAACAACAAGTAGCAGAAATCGATTAATTAAAGGGGCTATATAGCTATAAGAGGTGGAATAATTGGAAAAACGTGTAGTAATTACTGGCTTAGGAGCGATTACTCCGGTAGGTATCGGTAAAGAGAATTTCTACAATGCGTTGTTAGAGGGTAAATCTGGTATTGGCCCAATTACACGCTTTGATGCATCTGACTATGCAACACGCATTGCAGGCGAAGTAAAAGATTTTGATATTACTCAATATGGCGTAGATAAAAAAGAAGCTCGCCGTATGGACCGTTCCGTTGAATTTGCAATTGGTGCAGCTGTTTTGGCAGCTGATGATGCAAAATTAGCACTTGATGAAGAAGATTTGGACCGTTGTGGTACAGTAGTTGGTACTGGTATTGGCGGTATTGACTCTATCCATGATGTGTATACAACATTATTTGAAAAAGGTCCTGGTCGTGTTAGCCCATTTGCAGTTCCTATGATGATTGCAAATATGTCTTCTGCACGTGTATCCATTCGCCTAGGCTTGAAAGGTCCTGTTATTACAGACGTAACAGCTTGTACTTCTGGTACTAATGCAATTGGTGATGCATTCCGCATTATTCAACGTGGTGATGCAGACATCATGTTTGCAGGTGGTACTGAAGCTGCTGTTTCCCCTGCTGCTGTAGCTGGCTTCGCGGCTATGAAAGCTATGTCTACACGCAATGATGAGCCTACAAAAGCATCTCGTCCATTTGATAAGGACCGTGACGGTTTCGTAATGGGTGAAGGTGCAGGTATCGTTGTACTTGAAGAATTAGAACACGCTAAAGCTCGTGGTGCTCATATCTACGCAGAAGTAGTAGGCTATGGCACTAATGGCGATGCTTATCATATTACAGCTCCAGCTCCTGGTGGTGTACAAGCTCGTAAATGTATGGAATTAGCAATTAAAGATGCAGGTATTGATCCTAAAGACATTAATTACATCAATGCTCACGGTACATCTACAGGCTTGAATGATAAAAACGAAACATTGGCTATTAAAGAATTATTCGGCGACCATGCAAAAGATATCGCTGTTAACTCTACAAAATCTATGACCGGTCACTTGTTGGGCGCTGCTGGTGCGATTGAAACTATTGTAATGGCAATGGCAATCGAAACAGGTAAGGTTCATCCAACAATTAACTGTGATAATCCAGATGAAGGTTTAGACCTTGATTATGTACGTGAAGGTGCTCGTGATTTACATGTTACAGCAGCTCTTTCCAACTCCTTTGGCTTTGGTGGTCATAACGGTACACTTTGTGTTCGCCGTTATGAAGACTAATGGGGCGTCACGTATCGCATAAGAATACTATAATGACACAAGCTCGTGAAGATTCTCTTCATGAGCTTGTTAGTCGTTTACATATACCGAATATTGATATCTCGATTTTAGATTGTGCTTTTACTCATACATCTTATGCGAATGAACATAAATCTAAGCATATTCATCATAACCAACGCTTAGAGTTTCTTGGTGATGCTGTATTGGATTTAATTATTGGTGAATATTTATTTACAACATATCCCGATATGTCTGAAGGTAATTTGACTAAGATTAAGGCGGCTACAGTTTGTGAAGATTCATTAGCTACCGTTAGTCGTACATTGCATTTAGGTGATTATTTATTACTGGGCCATGGGGAAAAGTCCTCTGGTGGTAGTGATAGAAAATCCATATTAGCTGATACATTTGAATCATTGATTGGTGCGTTATATATAACGACTGACTATAAAACCGTAATGGACTTTGTTCTTCATCACTTAGCTCCTAATCTTAAGCAAGCATTAGAAGGTAAGCGTGGTAAAGATTATAAGACATTGTTACAAGAATTTGTACAACGTGATGGTGATAAACATATAGTATATAGTCTTATCAGTGAGTCTGGTCCTGATCATGCTAAGACTTTTATGATGGAGGTATCCATCGATGGGATTACCTATGAGGCAGGTACTGGTAAAAGTAAAAAAATAGCAGAACAACATGCAGCACAATTGACATTAGAACGGTTAATGGCTGCTATATAATAAGCGCCGCAAGGCGCTTTTTATATAGGAACTATTAATATGAGAATATTAAAACCGAAATGTATGTAATTAGAATTGTAAATAGGAATAGGGAGGAGGTATATTCATGAAATATGGTATGATTCCATTTTTTATCCCTCATGTGGGCTGTCCTCATGTGTGTACATTTTGTAATCAATCTCGTATTACAGAAATATCAGGCATAGGGCATTTGACTCCAGCATATATTACATCGACCATTAGGGATTATGTAGGCGAGTCTAGAGCGGATAAATATTGGGAGGTTTGTTTTTATGGAGGCTCCTTTTCCGCTATTGATCAAGAATTACAGAAACAATTATTAGCACCTGCTAATGAAGCGCTACAAGCGGGTATTATAGATGGTATTCGTTGTTCTACAAGGCCTGATGCCGTAAGTGATGGACAATTAGAATTACTGCGTTCATTTGGCATGAAGACCATAGAACTCGGTGTACAATCTATGGATGATACCGTACTATCCTTAGCTAAACGCGGTCATACCTCTGATGATGTAAAATTGGCTGTTAAACAATTACGAAAGTTTGGATTTACCGTAGGACTACAACTGTTGCCGGGGCTTTTAGGCGATTCATGGGAAACGATAATACAAACAGCTGTTGAAATAACTGCATTGCAGCCTGATTTTGTACGTATTTATCCCGTTCTCGTCATAGATCATACGGAATTGGCGGAACAATACAAGTCAGGTATATATGAACCATTATCATTGGAATTAGCATTACAGTATTGTGCGTTTTTAAAGACTTGGTTTGAATCGCATCATATTACTGTTATTCGGACTGGATTGCAAAGTACTGAAGAACTCGATACAGGTACTAGTTTATTGGCAGGTCCTTATGAGCCTGCCATGGGAGAACTAGTGACTAATGAGCAGTGGAAGCAGCGCATAGCATATTGTATTGATGAGCATACAGAATATTTTAGAAATCCAATTCGTACCATTACGATATCCTACCCACGATGTCTTACTTCTAAGGTAAGGGGATTAAAAAAACGCAATGTTACATATTTCGAACGAGCATATGAACATATAACTTTTACATGGCGAGAAAATAATGATATTGCTACAGTACAATGCAGTATAGATGGCATAGTATATGTGGTATAATTAAAGATATGATTTAATGGGGTTATACTAAGAAAGGAGGCAGTCATGCAATTACTGCGGCTAGAATTAAAAGGATTTAAATCCTTTGCTGATAAAACAGTTGTAAAATTCTCCCCAGGGATGACTGCCGTTATTGGTCCTAACGGGAGTGGTAAAAGTAATATTACGGATGCTATGAAATGGGTTTTAGGGGAATCCAATGTGCGTAATTTACGGGGCCAACGTGCAGAGGATATTATTTTCTCTGGCACAGAAAAACGAAAACCAATGAGTGCTGCCGAGGTTACCCTTGTATTTGATAATGCAGATGGTCAACTCGATGTGGACATGCAAGAGGTAGCCATTACACGTCGTATCTATCGGACAGGTGAAAGTGAATTCCTCATCAATAAACGGACATGCCGTCTAAAGGATATTCACTTGTTATTAGCTGATACAGGCCTTGGCAAAGATTCGATGGCTATCATTGGGCAAAATCGTATCGATGCTATTCTTAATAGTAAACCAGAAGAACGTCGCCTTATATTTGAAGATGTTGCAGGCATTTCTCGTTTTAAAATTAATAAAGAGGATGCATTGCGTCGTATTGCAAGCACAGACCGGAATATGGAACGGGTTCGCGATATTATGGCGACCATTGAGGAACAATTAGGACCTCTGGCAGAAAAAGCGGAAACAACGAAAAAATATATGGCATTAAGCCGTAGTAAACGCGAATATGATGGTGTTATCGGTTTTCACAATTACAAGACGGCTGATAGATTATTAACCCGTGCAGAAAATGACAATATTGCATTGAAGGATGAGGAAATTGAACTACAAACGCAATTATCTACCCTCGATGCACGACGTCATACATTACAAGCTGAAAATGCAAAGGATCAAGAACAATTAAAATCTTGGGAAGCACAGTTTAGCGAAAAACAACGGGAAGAAGAACGCATCAATGGTACTGTAACACTACTAGAAGAACAGTTGCGTACAACTAAGCGCGAAGTAGAAGATACTTCTCTGCGTATTAGCGAAGCAGAAGCGTCTAAAAAGGGTGAAGAGCAGCAATTGCTTATTTTAGATCGCCTTATTGAGGATGAAACGGCTCAATTAGAATCTGAACGCACTCAATTCGTAGTTTTAGAGGAAAATTATAATAAGGCCATTGCTCAATTAGATGCGGAACAATCATCATGGAAGTCCTTAGAAAGCGACAGACAAGCCTTTCAACAGCGTCAATTAGATTTAGTTGCTAGTATTGAAACAGCGAAGGCTACATTGCGAAATTTAGAATCTCGTAAATCTGAGTCCGCTGTTCAAGTAGAAACTTTAGAAGCGGAAATTAAAGAGGTTCAATCCAATTTATCGGCAGCGAAATCTGAACATGAATCCTTAGAAACTCAATTTAATGAGTTATCTAATAAACGGAAGTCCTTAGTTGATGAAGAACGGTCTGCATCAGAACGATTGCGAGAAGCTCGAAAAGCATTAAATCGCATGAGTAGCGATGTGCAAAAGGCACAGGGGCGATTAGAATTATTAGCACAATGGGCAGAACAACATGAAGGTTACTTAGAAGGTACTAAAAACATCCTTAACGGTAAGGGCCCATGGCGTGAAGCGATTAAAGGGGCGGTAGGTGATTTATTTACCGTAGATAATCGATTTACTGTTGCTATCGAAATCGCATTAGGTGGTAGTGTTAACCATGTTGTGACAACGACAGCTAAAGCCGCATCAGAAGGCGTCCAATTCCTTAAATCAATACAAGGAGGACGCGTTACCTTCTTACCTATGGATTCTGTAAAAGGTCGTCCTTATGATACACCTGCATTGTCGGAAGATGGTGTCATTGGGACAGCTGTCGACTGTATTGAATTCGATGCTGCCTATAATCATATATTCCAATATTTGTTGGGCCGTACATTAGTTGTAGAAACAATGGAACGGGCTATTGCGTTACAAAAGAAATATAATCAGCAGTTACGCATCGTTACATTGACGGGTGAACAATTCCAACCAGGTGGTTCCTTAACTGGTGGTGCAACGAAGAAAAAACGCAGTTCCTTGTTAAGTCGTCGTGAAGAGGCGGCTCGTTTAGAGGCCGAATTAGCCTCCGTGGAAGAGCGTACAGCCAAACTGGAACAACAAATTAAGGATGAAGAAAATCGTATTGAACGGGCGCAACGTGAGCGAAGTGTGGTGGATGAACAATATCAACACACCAATCTTTTGTTCTCGGCCAGTCAAACGAAGATTCAGAACATTGAAAATCAATTAGAACGTAAAAAGCGTGTGCTTCATGATGAACAGGAACGTATCGTTCAAATTGACGTGGACATGGGACAAACAAAACATGTGCTTTCACAATCTGAATCTGAATTGGCAGTGTTACATAATTCACCTGAACAACAAGGTGATCAATCGGCAATTATGGAACGATTAAGTACGCTGCAAAAGGCACAGCAAGAGGCCTATGAAGCTTTTACAGCCTCTAGATTGTTTTGTGAACGTTTAGAAAGCACTATAGAAGAACGTAAGGTACAACAAGAGCAACGAAAGCAAAATTTGGAAACCATAGCATCTCGCTTAGAACCTCTCATGGAGTTATTACACTCTAGTGAAGAGCGTTTGAATGTTGTGATTCCTGAACAAATTCGAGTCGCTAATGAGTCTCTTGAAGCGATTCGTGGAGAGGTTGAAAAATTTCGCGCTTTACGTGATGAAGCGTATCAATCGACTGCTGGTGCACGGGAGGAGATTGAATCAATTTTAGCTGAACAAGACCGACTCAACCAGCGGTATAAGGTGGTTCAAAATCGTCTAGTTGAAGCAGAAGGTAAATTGACGCGTTATCGCATGGATTGTGATCGTGCTGTAGAGGATTTGAATGAATTAGGCTATTCATTGGAAGATGCACAGCATATAAATATTGCCGGCTCTGTGAATGATTGGAAAATGGAACAAGCTCGTTTAATGGCGGAAATTGCAGAACTTGGATCTGTAAATCCTAATGCTGTAGAAGAGTATGAAGAGACGAAAACTCGGTATGATTTCTTATCGAATCAATTATCAGATCTCGATACGGCAAAAGAGCAATTACAGGCGGTTATCGCTGAAATGGATAAGGCCATGAGCACGCAACTCTATGATGTATTAGAGGTGGTAGGTAAGCAGTTCCAACATGTATTCAGTCAATTATTTGGTGGTGGTACGGCTCAAATCGTACTTACCGACCCAGAAAATATCTTGACTGGTGGTATTGATTTCTACATCCAACCACCAGGGAAAAAGCGTCAGCAATTAACGTTATTATCTGGTGGAGAACGAGCACTCACAGTTATTGCCTTATTGTTCTCGTTCCTCGACTATCGTCCAGCTCCATTCTGTGTGCTTGACGAAGTTGATGCTGCTTTGGACGAAGCAAATGTAGAGCGATTTAGTTCTTATTTGAATCGGGTAAATAAGGAAACACAGTTTATCGTCGTATCACATCGTAAGAAAACGATGGAAGCTGCCGAAGTATTACAAGGGGTTACCATGGTGGAACGCGGTGTATCTCGATTGTTAACGGTTTCATTTGAAGATGTGAAGGAGGATCTAGCATAATGGCATTTGGATTCTTTAATAAAATTAAAGAGGGCTTAGAAAAAACTCGTAAGTCCTTTGTAAAAAATGTAGAAACAGTGATCATTGGTTATGCAGAAATCGATGATGATTTTCTTGATGATTTAGAAGCGGTCATGCTCACTAGCGATTTAGGTCCTAAGACTACAGAGTATTTGATGAAGGAAATCCGCCGTGGTGTTACAGAAGGTATTATTAACAATACTGGTGATGTAATGCCATTCATGGAAGATCGCATCACAGAAATGTTAGTTGACCAAGAGGATGAAATCACACTTCATCACCCAGAGGTTATCCTGGTTGTTGGTGTTAATGGTGTGGGTAAGACTACAACTATTGCTAAATTGGCAAACTACTATACTAAAGAAGGCAAAAAGGTTATCATCGCTGCTGGTGATACATTCCGTGCTGCTGCGGCTGACCAATTATCTATCTGGGCTGACCGCGTAGGTGTGCCTATTGTAAAACATAAAGAAGGCGCTGATCCTGCAGCCGTTGTATACGATGCAATGGAAGCGGCGAAAGCTCGTAATGCAGACATGGTAATTGTCGATACGGCTGGTCGACTTCATACAAAAGTAAATCTTATGGAAGAACTTAAAAAAATGGGCCGCGTAGCGAACAATCATGTAGAGGGTGCTCCGCATCAAACATTGCTCGTTCTCGATGGCACTACAGGTCAAAATGCGGTAAGCCAAGCTAAATTATTTGGTCAAGCCGTACCTGTTAATGGTATTGTAGTTACTAAATTAGATGGTACTGCGAAAGGTGGCGTAGTTATTTCTATTAAAGAAGAACTAGGCGTACCTGTACGTTGGATTGGCGTTGGTGAAGGCATGGATGATTTACGTCCATTTAATGCAAAAGAATTTGCCAATGCACTATTTAATAAAGGAATGATTCAAGGTGACAAATAAATATAACCGGGAATTCTTACTTGAATATGTAGAATCTGAAAATAAAAAAAATGAATGTAATGTAAGCCTAGAAAACATGGAAAAAATCGTTAGCTTAATCGAGTATTTCGGTATTGAATTATATCGTCCTATTACGAGATTACTACTTTCAAACTGGGAAGAAATTACAGATCGTATTAATAACTATACTGAATCAGATTGGATGATGGCCGATGAAATTCAAAAGACCACGCCTACATTAGATCGCTTCTCTATTGCTATGCTCATCGAAGTATTAGAAGGTGAGGATACATTGAACCAAGCTGAAAATGCAGGTCGTCGTTTGTCAGAGGAAGAACTCAAGGCTATCCGTAAACATCAGGATGAACAGTAATGAAACATAATAGCTATAACTATGAAGGGGGCCAACCATTTAAAGTGGAGGCGCCCTTTACGCCTACTGGGGACCAACCTACAGCCATTCAATCTCTTACAGACGGGATTGAGCGTGGCGAATGGGCTCAAGTCCTATTAGGTGCGACTGGTACAGGAAAAACCTTTACCATGGCAAAGGTCATCGAGGCGGTTCAGAAACCGACCTTGATTATCGCCCATAATAAAACATTGGCTGCTCAACTTTGCAGCGAGTTTAAAAGTTTCTTCCCTAATAATGCGGTAGAATACTTTGTATCTTACTACGATTTTTATCAACCAGAAGCGTATATCCCTTCTAGCGATACGTATATCGAGAAGGATGCATCTATTAATGATGAAATCGATAAATTGCGCCATAGTGCTACTATGAGTTTATTTGAGCGCCGAGACGTTATCATCGTTGCTTCTGTTAGCTGTATTTATGGCTTAGGTGATCCGGAGGACTATTCTGATCTCGTATTGTCCTTGCGATTAGGTCAGACGAAATCTCGTGATGAAATTCTGTCTAAACTCGTAGATATCCAATATACGCGTAATGATATGAATTTTATTCGCGGTACATTCCGCGTACAAGGGGACACTATAGAAATTTTCCCTGCTGCCTATAGTGAAAGAGCAATTCGGGTGGAACTATTCGGCGATGAAATCGACCGTCTTGTTGAGGTGGATGCATTAACGGGAGAAGTCATTGCAGAGCGCAAACATGTTGCGGTCTATCCTGCATCTCACTATGTTACAACGAAAGAAAAAATGAAAATTGCGGTAGAGCGCATTGAGGCAGAACTTGATGAGCAGTTGGCAAAACTGAAAGCAGAAGATCGTCTGCTCGAGGCGCAACGTCTTGAACAGCGCACCCGTTATGATATAGAAATGATGCAAGAAATGGGCTATTGCTCAGGCATCGAAAACTATTCCCGCCATATGTCGGAGCGTAAAGCAGGAGAAGCACCATATACATTGATAGACTACTTCCCAGATGATTTCCTCATCATGGTAGATGAATCTCATGTAACCATTCCACAGGTTCGTGCCATGTACAATGGGGATAGAGCGCGTAAAGAATCTCTTATCGAATATGGCTTCCGTTTGCCATCAGCTCTCGACAATCGGCCATTGAAATTTGATGAGTTTGTAGAACGAATCAATCAAATCGTGTATGTATCAGCAACGCCAGGACCATATGAAATGGAAGTAGAAACGAATGTAGCAGAGCAAATCATTCGTCCTACAGGGCTACTCGATCCATCCATTGAAATTCGTCCTATTAAGGGGCAAATGGATGATTTACTCGGTGAGATTCATAAGCGGGCCGCTAAGAATGAGCGTGTCCTCGTTACGACCTTAACAAAGAAAATGGCAGAGGATTTAACAGAGTTCTTGAAGGAAATGGGCGTTCGTGTTCGATATCTTCATTCGGATATCGTTACCATCGAGCGGGCTGAAATCATTCGCGATTTGCGGGCCGGTGTATTCGATGTATTAGTCGGTATCAACTTGCTCCGCGAAGGCCTCGATATGCCAGAGGTTTCCTTGGTGGCTATTTTAGATGCCGATAAGGAAGGTTTCTTACGCTCTGATACAGCTATGATTCAAACTATCGGTCGTGCAGCGCGTAATGTGAATGGTCACGTTATTATGTATGCTGACCGTGTAACCGGTTCTATGCAACGCGCGATTGATGAAACAGATCGCCGTCGTGCCGTGCAAGAGGCATATAATATTGAACATCATATTACGCCAAAATCTGTAACTAAAGATGTGAAAGAGCTTATTGAGCTCACTAAAATCGAAGAAGATATGGTCACTGATGGCAAAGGGCTTTCACCAAAGAAGGGGAAAAAGAAATCTGCTGCAGCTGGTATGGACCATGGCCACGAACCATATGCTCAAGATGCAGATGCTACTAAGGTAGCAGAGATTACGGCGGAAGAACTATATAACAAGATTGAAGAGCTTGACCGTCAAATGAAGGCGGCTGCTAAACAGTTGGAATTTGAAAAGGCTGCCAAATTACGTGACCAATTGGGCGAACTTCGTCAACAATGGTCCGATATGCATAGTGCAGGCGAAAGCAAGTTAAAAAAACCTGCATCATCTAAAGGTAGAAAGCGGACTAGTTCAAAGAGTAAATAGGAAACAAAATGAAAGATCAATTGATTGTAAAAGGTGCGCGTCAGCATAACCTTAAAAATATAGATATTTCACTACCGCGAGACAAGTTCATTGTCTTAACTGGTTTAAGTGGATCCGGTAAATCGTCTCTCGCATTCGATACGATTTACGCCGAAGGGCAACGACGCTATGTAGAGTCTTTGTCTGCTTATGCTCGTCAATTCTTGGGTCAAATGGATAAGCCTGATGTAGATTATATTGAAGGTTTATCTCCCGCCATTTCTATCGATCAAAAGACTACAAGTCGAAATCCTCGTTCTACAGTTGGTACGGTGACGGAGATTTACGACTATTTACGTCTATTATTTGCCCGTGTTGGACATGCTCATTGTCCAGAGTGTGGTAAACCCATTACGCAACAAACCATTCAACAAATGACAGATGATGTAATGAGCTTTTCTGAAGGAACTAAGATTTTAATCTTAGCACCTATGATTCAAGGGAAAAAAGGGGAACATAAATCCGTCTTTGAACAACTGCGAAAAGAGGGTTTTGTCCGTGCTCGCGTTGATGGTGTGGTACGCACGATGGATGAGGATATTGTATTAGAGAAAAATAAAAAGCATTCCATCGATATCGTAGTAGACCGACTTGTTGTCAAAGAAGGCATTGAATCCCGTTTGGCAGACTCTATGGAGACTGCATCAAAATGGGCTGAAGGCATCGTTATTGTTCAAGAGGTCGATGGACCTGAGCATATGTATAGTCAAAACTTTGCATGTCCAGATTGTCACATTTCACTGCCTAAAATTGAGCCCCGTATGTTCTCCTTTAATAGTCCCTTTGGGGCATGCCCCGCTTGTTTGGGAATTGGCTCTACTATGGAGGTTGATGAGGAGCGCGTAATTCCAGATGGCTCTATTAGCTTTGCCGATGGTTGTGTACAGGCGTTAAGTTCTAATCCTAATGCATGGTTTATGCGTCAGTTAGAAGGCTTGTTGAAAGCGAATGGTTACTCTTTAGAGTCTACCTATGATGAATTACCTAAGACATTACAGAAAAAGGTCATGTACGGTACGACGGACAAGGTGGCTTTCACCTATGAAAATATGCGTGGCGAAGAAAAGGAATTTTTCACTGAATACGAAGGTATTTTGCCGATGGTGAAACGCCGTCATAGCGAAGCATCTACCGATTCTATGCGCGAAGAATTCGAAAAATTTATGTCCATTAAACCATGTACGACCTGTCATGGCGCCCGTTTAAAACCCGAGGTATTAGCGATTACCGTAGGGGATAAGAATATTAATGAAGTAACCCAGTTGACGATTAAAGAGGCGCTAGATTTCTTTAGTCATTTGCAATTAACTGACAGAGAACAAGTGATTGGTGCACAGATTCTAAAAGAAATTAATGCTCGACTAGGATTCCTCAATAATGTAGGTCTTGATTACCTTACTATGAATCGGAGTGCAGGAACCTTATCTGGTGGTGAAGCACAGCGTATTCGGTTAGCAACGCAAATTGGTTCTGGTCTTGTTGGTGTGTTGTATATTCTTGACGAGCCATCCATTGGTTTACATCAACGGGATAATGATCGACTTATCGATACCTTAAAAGGGTTGCGTGACCTTGGTAATACACTGCTCGTCGTAGAACACGATGAGGATACGATGCGTGCCGCAGATTACCTTGTAGATATTGGACCAGGTGCGGGCGAGCATGGTGGTCAAGTCGTTGCTGCAGGGACTGTAGATGAGGTTATGCAGGTGAAAGACTCCATTACAGCTCAATATTTGAGCGGCCGCAAGTTTATAGCTCTCCCTGAAGAACGTCGTAAACCTGGTAAAAACTGCATCGAAATTCGAGGTGCCAAAGAAAATAACCTACAAAATATTAATGTGAAATTCCCAATTGGACTATTTACAGTTGTTACAGGTGTCAGTGGCTCTGGTAAGTCTACCTTAATCAATGAAATTCTGTATAAAGGGCTGGCAAATCAGCTATATCGTTCGTATCATAAGGTGGGGGCTCACAAAGAGATTCGAGGCCTAGAGCATATCGATAAAATCATCAATATTGATCAAAGCCCTATTGGCCGTACACCTCGTTCTAATCCTGCTACGTATACAGGCGTATTCGATGCGATTCGTGAATTATATAGTCAAACGCCAGAGGCTAAGATGCGCGGTTATAAGCAAGGACGTTTTAGTTTCAATGTAAAAGGTGGCCGCTGCGAAGCTTGTCGTGGTGATGGTATCATCAAAATTGAAATGCATTTCTTACCAGATGTGTACGTGCCTTGTGAGGTCTGCAAAGGGGCTCGCTACAATCGGGAAACACTAGAGGTTAAATACAAGGGCAAATCGATTGCAGATGTGTTAGATATGACCGTAGATGATGCAGTAGAATTCTTTAGTGCTATCCCTAAAATTTACAAGAAAATGGTAACGTTGCAAGAGGTTGGTCTTGGCTATATTCGTTTAGGCCAAGCGGCAACCACATTGTCTGGTGGTGAAGCACAACGGGTTAAATTGGCCACAGAACTAGCACGTCGCAGTACAGGTAAAACCCTATATATCCTTGATGAACCTACAACAGGCCTTCATGCTGAAGATATTAGAAAGCTTCTAGATGTTTTACAAAAATTGGTAGATGGTGGCGACACAGTTATCGTTATTGAACATAATCTCGATGTTATCAAAGTGGCGGATCATATTATAGATCTCGGTCCTGAAGGTGGTAATCGAGGTGGTACCATCGTGGCTACCGGTACACCGGAACAGATTGCAAAGGTGAAAGAAAGCTATACAGGAAAATTCTTAGGTCCTGTATTAGAACAGACTAATACATTTATGAATGCTGCAAAGAAAAAGAAATAATTTGTATGGCATTGCCTTGTATGGTTGCGACAATGAAGTATTAATTATAATGGTATGGAGAATTGACGAAGAAAGGAGGATATATGCCGTCTGAAGAGTTATTAGAAAAGGTTAGCCATTTACCGACCACACCAGGGGTCTACTTATGGCGTGATCAATATAACCGCATCATCTATGTGGGTAAAGCAATTAACTTACGCAATCGCGTGCGGTCCTATGTGCGTAATGATGCGAATCGAGCGCCTAAGGTAACGGCGATGATGAAGCGTGCCGTCGATGTAGAGATTATTCAAACAAAGACGGAAATGGAAGCCCTTATATTGGAAAATACACTTATCAAAGAACATAAGCCGAAATACAATATTTCCCTTAAGGATGATAAGACGTATCCCTATGTTAAAATCTCTGTTCAAGAAGACTATCCTCGCGTATATATGACACGTCGTCTTGAGCGTGATGGGGCTAAATATTTTGGGCCTTTTACCGATGTGACAGCCGTTCATGTAGTCCTCAAGTTGATTCGTCAGTATTTTCCATTGCGTACCTGTAAATCGATGAAGGTAGAACGTCCTTGTTTGCAATATCATATGCACTATTGTGAAGCGCCATGCTTTCATAAGATATCTGTACCGGATTACCGCAAATATATCGATGAAATTATAGAACTCTTTGAGGGCAAACCAATCCCATTGCTTAAAGAAATTAAGGAAAAGATGGAAGAAGCTGCGGAAGAGCTTCGATTTGAAGATGCAGCACGCTATCGAGATCAATTGACGAGCATTGAAAAAATTCAAGAAAAACAGCGGATGGTAACGCAACGTGGTGATCTAGATGTACTAGGGATAGCTGTAGATGGTCAATTGGCATGTGTACAACTACTCTTTATTCGAGGTGGCCGTCTATTAGGCCGAGAAAATTACTTCGTACAAAATGAAGGTGACTCGGAAGAAACCATTATGACTGATTTTATTAAGCAGTACTATGGGGATACTACCTTTATTCCTAAAGAGCTATTATTGCCTATGGAAAGTTCTGAGCAACATCTATTTAAGGATTGGTTCAGTGACATGAAGGGCCAACAGGTCGATGTCCTTGTGCCTCAACGTGGCTATAAGATGGACATGATTAAAATGGCTCATGAAAATGCTGAAACATTCCTTGAAGAACGTCGCCGCCAATGGCAATACCAAATCGATAAGAGTGGCGGTGCCGTTAAGAAATTGGCGGAGGTCCTCGACTTGCCAAGATTGCCAGAGCGTATGGAGTGTTTTGATATTTCCCATACACAAGGTTCTGAAACCGTAGCCTCCATGGTTGTATTTGAAGGTGGCAAGCCAGCTAAGAAGGAGTATAGACGCTTTAAATTAAAGACCACACAGGGAAAGCCAGATGACTTTAAATCGATGGCAGAAATTATGGAACGCCGCTATGGTAATGAAACGGATTGGCCTATGCCGGATCTCATTATCATTGATGGTGGTAAGGGACAACTTAATGCATCCATACCGCTCATACGCGCCGTAGGTGTCACAGATGTACCAGTCATATCGTTGGCAAAACGGATAGAAGAGGTCTTTGTAGAGGGGCAATCGGATAGCATCATTTTGAGTCATCATTCACCAGAGTTGCAATTATTGCAACAAATTCGTGATGAAGCCCATCGATTTGCTATTACCTATCATCGTAAATTGCGGGGCAAACGTAACTTAGAATCCGTACTCGATCACATTGATGGTATTGGTCCTAAACGGCGTAAGGCTTTATGGGCTCATTTCAATAGCTTAGAGGCCATGAAAAAAGCTAGTATAGATGAATTAGCTAAGGTCGATTCTATGAACTATAAGACGGCGGAAACGTTATACAATTTTTTCCGTATGTCGAATGTTGAAAAACAAGATGTATTACAAGGTAATAAAATGTAATACAAAAATAGTTAATACCATATAGTAGAAAAGCAGCACTGCTGAGTATGACTTGCAGTGCTGCTTTTGTGCGTTATGCTTTTATATGTACTTGTTTGTGTTGAATATACCATGTTCGAATGGTGAATAGTATGCCTGCTACAATTACGCTAGCTAATAGGCCTATCCATACACCAAATGGGCCGTAATTTTGGTTGTTGGCGAGAATGTATGCAATAGGGAAGCAAACGCCCCAATAGGAAATGAGAGAAATATAGAATACAATTTTTACATCTTTGTAGCCCCGTAGAATACCTTGTAACGGTGTACCAATGGCATCGAAGGCGGAGAAGAAAACGCCATACCCGAGGAATCTATAAATTAGATTATATACCTCTTCATCATTTGTAAATAATGCAGATATGCTTTCCATATGAGTGAATGTGAAAGCACAAATCAAAATTGCAATGACAATGGCTAACACACGAGAAATGTAGGAGTACTGAATGGCTTCTTTATGTCGCTCAGCACCGACTTCATAGCCTACGGCAATGGTAGAAGCCATGGCAATGCTAAGTGGTAAGCAATAGAAAACGTTGGTAAAGGAAATGACAGATTGGTGAGCCGCTACGACAGCGGAACCAAAGTGTACCATCAATAGGCCGGCAATACTGAAAATGCTGGCTTCAAAAAAAATAGAAGAACCGATTGGCAAGCCGATTTGTAATTGCTCACGTATGTATTGCCATTTGGGGCGTACCCAATCTTTATAGATACGATATCCCTTTAATTTAGGATGGAAGAGCACCATCGCACTAAATAAAATAAAGTTTGTCCAACATGCTCCGGCAATACCATAACCAGCACCGACACCACCGATTTCAGGCAATCCGAAGTGCCCAAATATCAGTGAGTAGTTTAAGAATACATTCACTACAAAACTCGTTACTACAATGGCCATAGAATAGTGAGTTAACCCGTGGGAATCAACGGTGTTACGCAATGTATTAACCCATAACAGAGGGAATAGGCCAAGTGCGAAAGCTTTCAAATAATTGATACAAACAGCCGTAGCAGCAGGTTCTAAGTTAAGGAAATTTAGTAATGGTACTAATCCGAAAACACCGAGTAATAATATAATAAGTGCTAGGATTGTTGCAATATAAAACCCTTGGTAGACGATGGTAGGTATACTATCCGTTTTCTTGGCTCCTAATAGCTGTGCAATGATCGGGGTGATACCCATTAGGGTCCCTTGTGCAAAGATATAGAATAATAACCATAGATTGTACCCTGTTGCAACCCCGGCTAAATCAATTGTACTATATTGTCCTGTTAAGAAGATGGCGATAAATGTGCCCCCTACAAGAGAAAATTGGGTGATGCACATAGGAGTAAATAATTTAATGAACAACCATAATTTTTGTAGTATAGAATATGTTTGATACATAATGACCTCCTAAATTGATGATATATTTTAACATAGTCTATCTATTATGGCTAGGTGTATTAAAAACTATAGAATATAGTTGTATATATGAGTATTCGTATTAGGAATAGATGTGCCCATTACAGTATTGTACAAGGTAGATTCTCTTTAGTATAATAAGTATATTAAATATTTTCGTTATAGGAGGTACGAATTGGACATTGTATCTGTTCAAGGTTTGTTGGCAATGTTACAAATCATTGTCATTGATATTCTGTTGGCCGGCGATAATGCCATTGTAATTGGCATGGCTGCACGAAATTTACCGGCTCATTTACAAAAGAAAGCAATTTTCTGGGGCACAGCAGGTGCTATCATTTTACGTCTCGTTATGGCATTCCTCTTCGTTGAGGCTTTAAATACAATTCCAGCGCTTCGTTTGGTAGGTGGTATCCTTTTATTATGGATTGGGTACAAGCTCGTTGCTGATGATGACAGTGAGCATAATATCGAGGCCAAGGATAGTTTGCGAGCTGCAATCATGACGATTGTCATTGCTGACGGTATCATGGGTATCGATAATGTAATCGGTGTAGTAGGCGCTGCAGGTGGCCACATGACAATGGTTGCTATTGGTATGCTTATTACGGTGCCTATCATCGTGTATGGTAGTACATTATTTGTGAAAGTCATCGAGCGTTTCCCAATTATTCTCTACGTTGGTGGTGGTATCCTAGGATGGGTCGGCGCTGGCATGAGTGTAGAAGACACATTGATTGCTCATACAGTTGAACCGTATGCGCTGTATATTAAAATAGCTGCCGTTATCCTCGTAGTAGGCGCATCTTTAGTAGCAAAACAGCTTAAAAAATAATTGGAATGTATAATATCTCTTCTCTTTTTTACAGGAGGAGAGATATTTTTTTGCAGTAGATTATGAAAGATATTAAAACACTTGTTTTAGATGAGAAAATACATGAAATATGGTATAGTTAAGGGATAGTTATAGAATTAATTATAGTTGAGGTACGTATAATGGAATTTTTAGAAGCGGCCACGTGGGTCACGATTGGCAAGATTATATTGATAGATATTTTATTAGCCGGAGATAATGCTGTAGTTATCGGTATGGCAGCCGGTAAATTAGCACCAGAACTTCAAAAGAAAGCCGTTATATGGGGGACGGTAGGTGCCATTTTAATGCGCCTTCTGTTTGCCACCGTTTTGGTAGAAGCGTTAACCTTGATTCCTCTCGTTCATTTAGGCGGTGGACTTGTGCTCATATGGATTGCCATTCAGCTTTTAAAAGGCGATGATGAAGAGGCTCATATTGAAGCTAAAAGCTCATTAATGGGGGCTATTTGGACGATTATCGTTGCCGATGCTATGATGAGTATCGACAATGTCATCGGTGTTGTAGGCGCTGCAAAAGGTCATTTAGAGCTTGTTATTGTTGGTATGCTAATTACGGTACCTATCATCGTATTTTGTTCTACACTATTCGCTCGTATTATTAATAAATTCCCAGCCATTCTTTGGGCTGGCGGTGCACTACTTGGATGGGTTGCCGGTGAAATGATCGTAGAAGATCCACTTCTTTTACCATATATTCAAGGGGAAGAAGTACTCGTTAAATTTGGTGCGGTATTCTTTGTTCTTATTGTGACAGGTATCATTAAAATTTGGAAGAAAAGAGACGCGTAATGAACGGTACAAATCGTACATCTCGTAAACATAAATCTAAAGGTAGACAACAATATACAGGTGGAAAACTTTCCAAAAAACAACAGGCTATTCTAAATGCGCCAGTTAAACTTGGCGATGAGGTGCTGGTAACCATTCATGGTATCGGCAGTAGCGGGGAAGGTGTAGGACGTGTAGACGATTTTACCGTTTTTGTTCCCTTTGCTTTGCCTGGTGAAACTGTGAAAGTATCTATCAACATGGTGAAAAAGACATATGCTACAGGTAAATTAATTGACATTGTTACATCTGCTGATAATCGTATAGAACCAACTTGTGAACTCTATGGCGTATGCGGTGGTTGTCAATTACAACACATTACCTATGAAGGGCAGCTTTCACTAAAAACACAAAAGGTGAAGGATGTTATTGAACGAATTGGTCACCAAAATCCTGATCTTGTAAAACCTGCACTAGGACCAAAAGAACCTTGGGCGTATCGAAACAAGATGCAAATGCCTGTCGGTGGTGCTAGAGGCGATATTCAAATGGGATTCTATGCAATGGGGTCTCACGATATCGTACATGGGACGAATTGTCCTATTCAAGATGAAGGAAATAATCGTATAGCTCAAACTTGTTATGACATTGCTAAAGAGCTTGATGTTGAGCCATACGATGAACATACGGGAAAGGGCGTATTGCGTCATGTTATCGGACGTATCGGTCAATCCGGATGGATGGTCATTCTTGTAACTGCTACTGAACATTTACCGCATCAAGAAGAATGGGTTGAGAGAATTACAAATCGTATTCCACAAGTGGAAACCATCGTTCATAATGTGAATAGTAAGCGTACTAATGTTATTTTAGGACCTACTAACTATGTGCTCTACGGTGATGGGACGATTACAGATCATATTAAGGACCTACAATTTACTTTATCACCACATTCCTTTTTCCAAGTCAATCCAGAACAAACTACGGTGCTTTATGATCAAGCGTTAACTTATGCAGACCTAAAAGGTAATGAAACTGTTATCGATGCGTACTGTGGTACAGGTACCATCTCATTATTTCTAGCTCATAAAGCTAAACATGTTATCGGCATTGAAATTGTAGAGCCAGCCATTATTAATGCTCGTGAAAATGCCCGAAATAATGGCTATGACAATACTGAATTCATCGTCGCTGATGCGGCTGTTGAAATGCCAAAACTCTATAAAGCCGGCGTACGACCAGACGTGATCGTATTCGATCCGATCCGCGCAGGCTGTAAAGAAGAAGTACTAACCTCTGCAGCAGGGATGGAACCAAAACGCATTGTCTACGTATCCTGTAACCCAGCTACTATGGCTCGAGACATTGAAATCCTTACACACTACGGCTATGAACTAAAAGAAGTACAACCTGTAGACATGTTTCCCATGACAGCACACGTTGAGGCAGTGGCCATGTGATAGGCGTCCAAGAACACGAGACGAAGACGAAGTGCGATTGGAAACGCCGAACCACTGAGGCAGTGGCTTTGCTAACTAGAAGCGAAGCGATGTAGTGAGGATTAGAATGGCTCATATTAGAGATATCCAAAATTTATGGAAAAGTTTATTTTTAAAAGTATATATTTTGTAGGTGAGACTATGAACTTTAAGAAACAAATTGTTTTATTTTCAATTTTAGCTATGTCTGTTATGGCAGTATCTGCAGAAGATATTAGTACTTATAATCCTCAAGTTATTGAGAAACACCAAATAACAAATGCAGATATTGCAGCAGCAACATCTTATGGACAGTCTTTAGTAGAAAAGAAAAATATTAAAATGATATCTACTGCTAAGAAGAAGTTTATTAAAAGGCGTTATGGTGGAATTTTCCCAAGAAATGAATTGCAAGGTATCGTATATGTTCAAACTCCATTTGCAATTTATGCCAATACGGCATTGGAGGATGCTAGAGGTGTAGCAAGTAATTATTCAACAAGAAATGCTAATAATATATTACGGGTTAGATCTTTCCTTTATATGCCGGAAAGTAAGATTTATAATGATACTAATAATGTCGTTATATCTATAGTACAAAATGGAAATACATATTATCCAACAGAGACCGTACGTGGCGATGATCAATTTGAAGGTCCTGGTATGTGGGTAACAGTAGGTTATCAATCATTATTTGAATTAGCTAAGATTGATACTAATAGTCCTTTTGAAGTTCATATTAAGTCTGATGCGGTTAAGGTTGGAGATGCAGTAATTCAGTTTCCAGCATTAAATTCGTCAAATAAGTATGTTTTGGATGACTCTTATTCACTTTATAGAGGTGATGCAGTTTTTATTGATAAGAAATAATGTTTTATTAAGAATGTTATTTTACATTTTTATAAATCCAAAACTTTTATGGCTTACTTCTAATATAATAAAAGGGTGTAAAAGAATGCAGTAAAACCGCATTCTTTTACACCTTTTTTACATTAAGACTATTTCCAAAGATTTATTTAGTAAATAATTTTCAGAATGTCTGATTTTTTATATAATAAGGTTATAAATATTAGTACAGTATGTAATGGGGATAATTAGTTCAGAGGTAAGGGTTATACTGATGGATGTAAAAATTTTTGATAATATTAATGACATTGTTCGTGATGATATGATATCTACAATAAATAAGGGGAGTAAGATATCAATAGCTGCTGCTTGCTTTTCAATTTATGCTTATAAAGAATTGAAGGAACAGCTAGAACAAATAGATGAGTGTAGATTTATTTTTACTGCACCAACATTTATTAAAGAGAAAACAGAAAAGCAAAAGCGAGAGTTTTATATTCCTAGATTAAATCGTGAGAATAGCTTATATGGTACAGAGTTTGAATTGAAGCTGCGTAACGAAATGAACCAGAAAGCTATAGCAAAAGAATGTGCAGATTGGATTAAACGAAAAGCAACCTATAAGTCTAATATTACTGGGGAGAATATGACTGGCTTTGTAAATGTAACAAATTCTAATTCTGCTACCACTTATATGCCTATTAATGGTTTTACGACTGTAGATATTGGTTGTGAACGTGGTAATAATACCTATAATATGATTAATCGCTTTAAATCACCATTTGCCGACTCTTATATCAATTTATTTGAAAGTCTGTGGAATGATAAAAATAAGCTACAAGATGTTACGGATATAGTTATAGATAATATGATATCTGTTTATAATGAAAACTCCCCAGAGTCTATTTATTTCTTGATTTTATATCATGTATTTAGTGAGTTTCTAAATGATATCTCCACTGATGAATTACCAAATGAAGCCACAGGGTTTAAACAAAGTAAAATTTGGAATATGCTATATGACTTTCAACGAGATGCAGTACTAGCCATTATAAATAAATTAGAACGATATAATGGTTGTATCCTTGCTGATAGTGTTGGTTTAGGTAAAACCTTTACTGCATTAGCTGTTGTGAAGTATTATGAGAATCGAAATAAAAGTGTCCTCGTTCTTTGTCCCAAAAAATTAGCAGAGAATTGGAATACATATAAAGATAATTATGTAAACAATCCAATTGCTGTGGATCGACTTAATTATGATGTCTTATTCCATACAGATTTATCTAGACTAGGTGGTTTCTCAAATGGCCTTGATTTAAATCGCTTAAATTGGGGAAACTATGATTTAGTCGTTATAGATGAATCACATAATTTCCGTAATGGTGTTGGTACACATGCTAACACAGTAGAGAATCGGTATGTAAAATTGATGGATAAGATTATTAGGGCTGGTGTTAAAACAAAGGTATTAATGCTTTCTGCAACACCGGTTAATAATAGATTTATTGATTTAAAAAACCAATTAGCCATAGCGTATGAAGGTGATACTTCATTAATTGATAATAAACTAGGTACTAAAAAATCGATTGATGAAATATTTAGACAAGCACAACGAGCGTTTAATGCTTGGAGTGAGTTAGATATTGCTGATCGAACAACAGATGCTTTATTAAAAACATTAGATTTTGATTTCTTTGAGTTATTGGATAGTGTCACTATTGCACGGTCAAGAAAGCATATTGAAAAATATTATGATACTGCTGATATTGGTAAGTTTCCTACAAGAAAGAAACCTATTTCGTTAAGACCGGTACTCACTAATTTAGAATCTGCTACTAACTATAATCAAATTTATGAAGAATTAAGTAAGCTTTCCCTTTGTATCTATACACCATCTAACTATATTTTTCCAAGTAAAATTCAAAAATATATTGACCTAACACATAATAAAGGGAATGAATTAACTCAAACAGGTCGTGAGCAAGGTATTCGCAAATTAATGAGTGTTAATTTGTTGAAACGTTTAGAAAGCTCTGTTAATTCATTTCAACTTACATTACAACGTATTTATAATCTTATTAATGATACTGTAGATAAGATAAACCGATTTGAGCAATATGGTACAAGTAGTATTGATATGTATGAATCTGCTGATACCGAGTGGGATATAGATGATAGTAATACCGAATATTTTACTGTCGGAAATAAGGTTCAAATTGATTTAGCTGATATGGATTATAAAACTTGGCGAGCAGAACTTAATTCAGATATTGAAGTTTTAGATGATTTAATGAATATGCTGAATGTAATAACACCTGAATATGATGGTAAGTTACAAAAATTGCTTGATGTCATATCAAAAAAAATAGAAAATCCAATTAATACTAATAATAAAAAGGTTCTGATTTTTTCTGCTTTTTCAGATACTGCTGAATATTTATATGAACATGTTAGTACTTATATAAAAGAAAAATATGGACTTAATACAGCTGTTATAACTGGCTCTATTGATGGTAAAACTACTATTAAGAATTTTAAGGCTACTCTTAATAATGTATTGACATGTTTTTCTCCTATTTCAAAAGATAAATCTGTTCTATTGCCAGATAGTAATGATGAAATTGATATATTAATTGCCACAGATTGTATATCCGAAGGTCAAAATTTACAAGATTGCGACTGCGTTATTAACTATGATATTCATTGGAACCCAGTGCGTATTATCCAACGATTTGGTCGTGTGGACCGTATTGGTAGTAAAAATGAAAGTATCCAACTTATTAACTTCTGGCCTGATATGGATTTAGATGAATATATCAACCTTAAAGGCCGTGTAGAAACAAGGATGAAAATATCTATCATGTCTTCAACAGGGGATGATGATCTTATTAATGCTGAGGAGAAGGGAGATTTAGAGTATAGAAAGCAACAGCTTAAACGTTTGCAAGATGAAGTAGTCGATATAGAAGATATGTCTACTGGTATTTCGATTATGGATTTAGGTTTAAATGAGTTTAGGCTTGATCTTTTGGAGTATATTAAAACTCATGGTGACATGGATACAAAACCAAAAGGCTTACATGCTGTTGTTCAATCATCTGAAGAACTTCCACAAGGTGTAATATTTGTATTGAAGAATGTTAATAACTCTATAAATATTGATAATCAAAACATGATTCATCCATTTTATATGGTTTATATTGGTTTGGATGGAGAGATTATCTGTGACTATCTAAATCCAAAACAATTGCTTGATGATATTAGATTATTGTGTAGAGGCAAACAAGAACCAATAGTAGAATTATGTCAAAAGTTTAATGAAGAAACGAATGATGGGAAAGATATGCAGGAATTATCAAACCTACTTCGTGAAACAATTCATTCTATTATCGATACTAAAGAGGCAAGTGATATTGATAGCTTATTTATATCGGGTGGAACCTCTGCACTTATCTCAGTAGTATCTGGATTAGATGACTTTGAGCTTATTTCTTTCTTGGTAGTTAAATAAGAAGGAGATATATAATGCTTGGTTTACCAAAAGCTACAGAATTTAATCGGCGCATTCCTAAGGCTAAGTTTTATGAAAATATAAATATTACGTCTTCTTTAAAAAAATTATTTGTAGATCATGTAAAGAATATTTATTGGAGAAATAAAATTGCGTCTACAACTGTTAATTTGTCTGATGGAAAATATGTAACAGAGATTGAAGTGTTTGAAGTCAATCTTAATAATTCACAAGTGAGTATAGAGTTATTAAGATTTATTGATAGTGTAATTCCTTACCATATTCTTTATATCTTAGAATACAATAGTAAGTATCAAGCTTGGATTGGATATAAAGAAAGCACGGATATAGAAAAGAAAATATCTAAAGTGGATAGATACTATCATACAAATTGGCTTGAAGAAACAGAATTAATAGTAAAACTTGAAGGTCTTAACCTTGATGATGTATATGAAAATTTAGTACGTCAAATTGCTGGGAATCAGTTGCAATCTGATAACTCCAGTGATAGCCTAAAACAGTCTGTAGATCGTGATAAAAAAATAGAAACTTTGCAAAAGCAAATTAGTATATTACGAAATAAAATACGAAAAGAGAAGCAGTTAAATAAACAAATAGATATGAACACTGAGTTGAAGAAATTAAGAAATGTATTGGAGCAAATATAATGGAAAAAATGAGAATGGAATCAGTAGATATGACGGAAAAAAATATAGAGAAAATTGAATCATTATTCCCTAATTGTATAACTGAGGGTATAGATAAAGATGGAAGTATTAGAAAAGTCATTAACTTTGATGTGTTGAAACAGTTACTTTCGAAAGACCTTATTGATAATGATGAGTCGTATGAAATATCATGGGTTGGGAAGAAGAAAGCCATATTAGACTCTAATAGACCAATAAGAAAAACACTTCGTCCAATTAAGGAGAAGAGTGTTAATTGGAATACAACTCAGAATTTATATATTGAGGGAGATAATTTTGAAGCTTTAAAAATTATCCAAGAAAGTTATTTGCATAAAATTAAATTAATATATATCGACCCACCTTATAATACAGGAAAAAATTATTTTTATAAAAATGACTTTTCTATTGATAGTAATGAGTATGATGAAGAGGCAGGATTTATTGATGATAATGGTGAACGTCTAGCTTCTAATCCAGTGGGATCAGCTAGATTTCATTCTTCTTGGTTATCTATGATGTATCAAAGACTACTTTTAGCAAGAAATTTACTAACAGAAGATGGAATATTAGTTTGTGCAATTGATGAAAATGAAGTGTTTTCTTTAGGGATGATATTAAAAGAAATATTTGGTGAGGGAAGTTATGATCATGTATGTGTATCTGTAGTTCATAATCCTAGAGGTCAGCAAGGAAAGAATTTTTCATATATAAATGAATATGCTATTTTTGTATTTCCAAAATCAATTAAAGCTATTGCTGATAAAGTAATTAGTAATGATGATATAAGTTGGTCACCTCTAAGAAATTGGGGAAGTGAGTCAGAACGTAAAGATGCTAGAAATTGCTTTTATCCTATTATTGTTAAAGATAATAAAATAATAGGCTTTGGAGATGTTTCACCAGATGATTATCATCCAACACAGACTGTTCAAGATAATGATACATTTTATGTTTATCCTATTGATAGACAAGGAATTGAACGTAAATGGCGCTATGCTAGACAAACTGTTGAGAATGTTTGGAGTATGTTACGTCCCAAAAAAATTGATAGTGGATATGATATTGAGCTTGGAAAGAATTTTGGTGTGCATAAAACTATTTGGGATGAAAAAAAATATGATGCGAATGAGTATGGTTCTAAATTAGTTAGTTCGTTAATTCCGGGTGGGGGGTTTTCATTTCCAAAAAGTTTATATACAGTATTAGATACTGTATATGCTGCAACTGCAGATGATAAGAATGCAATAATTATGGATTTTTTCTCTGGATCAGGAACTACTGCACATGCAGTTATGAAGCTTAATGCTGTAGATGGTGGTAATAGAAAATTTATAATGATTCAGCTCCCTGAAGACTTAAATGATGCTGCATCAAGACCAGGTTTAGATTCAAGATTAAAATCTAATATACAGTCTACTATTAAGTACTTAGAGTCTAAAGGTGCCGCACTTACAATTTGTAGCATTGGTGAAGAACGAATTAAAAAAGCAGGAGAGTCTCTGCTTCAAGAGTACACTCAGAATAAAGATTTGGATGTAGGCTTTAGAGTGTTTAGAATAGATAATAGTAATATGACGGATGTATACTATACGGTAGATGAATACTCTCAAGATTTATTGTCTCATTTAGAGTCAAATATTAAACCAGATCGTAATGATTTAGATTTATTATTTTCTTGTTTACTTGAATGGGGGTTACCATTATCTTTACCATATAATTCAGAAGAGATAGAAGGATATATGGTACATAATTATAATAATGGCGATTTAGTGGCATGTTTTGATGAAAATATACCAGATTCAGTTATTAAATATATTGCAAAACAACAACCTCTTCGTGTGGTCTTTAGAGATAGTAGTTTCGAAAGTAGTCCGTCTAAAATTAATGTTGGTGAGATTTTCAAATCACTAGCTCCAGATACAAGAGTAAGAGTTATTTAAGGAGACTCATAAATGAAACTACAATTTAAGCATCAAAAATTTCAAGCTGATGCTGCGAAAGCCGTGGTGGATGTGTTTGCTGGGCAGCCCTATTTAACTCCATCATATATGATGGATAGAGGGTCTGGTTATATTCAACAATCCTTAACAGAGGATATAGACTTTACTGGCTTTAGTAATCAGAAAATAGTAAAAGAATTAAATGATGAGTTAATTTTTAATCAGATAAAGAAAATACAGCGAGATAATCAAATTCAACCATCTGATAAATTAGAAGGTAGATATAATTTAACTATTGAAATGGAGACTGGTGTGGGTAAGACTTATACATATATTAAAACTATGTATGAGCTTAATAAACATTATGGTTGGAGTAAATTCATAATTGTTGTGCCCAGTATTGCCATACGGGAAGGCGTTTATAAAACTTTTCAAGTTACACAAGAGCATTTTGCCGAAGAATATGGTAAAAAGATTCGATTCTTTATATATAATTCTGCTCAATTAACTGAAATAGATCGTTTTGCATCTGATAGCTCAATTAATGTAATGATAATCAACTCTCAAGCATTTAATGCTAAAGGAAAAGATGCTAGACGGATTTATATGAAATTAGATGAGTTTAGATCTCGTCGCCCTATAGATATTATTGCCAAGACAAATCCTATATTAATCATTGATGAGCCTCAATCTGTAGAAGGTAAGCAGACAAAAGAGAGTTTAAAGCAATTTAACCCATTAATGACTCTTCGATATTCTGCAACTCATAAGAGTGATAGTATTTATAATATGGTTTATAGATTAGATGCATTAGAAGCTTACAATAAACATCTTGTAAAAAAAATAGCTGTAAAAGGGATTACTGAATCGGGAAGTACAGCAACTGAAAGTTATGTTTATCTCGAAAGTATTAATCTTTCTAAGTCGGCACCTACAGCAACTATTCAGTTTGATTATAAAGGTGCTAAAGGTATTCGAAAGATAACAAGAGTTGTTTCGGAAGGCTATAACCTCTATGATAACTCAGGCCAAATGGAAGAGTATAAAGATGGTTTTGTTGTATCTAGAATTGATGGTCGTGATGACTCGGTTGAATTCATTAACGGGGTAAAGATCTATGCTGGTGATGTAATCGGCAAAGTAAATGAAGATCAACTTCGACGCATTCAAATAAGAGAAACAATTTTATCTCATATTGAAAGAGAACGAGACCTATTTTATAAGGGGATAAAAGTTTTATCTTTATTCTTTATAGATGAGGTAGCAAAGTATAAGCAATATGATGCTTCTGGATTGCCTATTAATGGTATCTATGCAGATATGTTTGAAGAGGAGTATAAGGATATTATTGATAATCTTCAAACAAAATTTGGTGAAGATGAGTATATAAAGTATATTAATGCTATTTCTGAATCGTCTACACATGCAGGTTATTTCTCCATTGATAAAAAAGGGAAAATGGTTGACTCTAAACTAAAAGATAAAAAAGAGAAAACATCTGATGATGTTGATGCTTTTGATCTGATTATGAAGAATAAAGAACTTCTTTTAGATCGAGACCCTAAGAAATCTCCTGTTAGATTCATCTTTTCTCATTCTGCGTTACGTGAAGGCTGGGATAATCCAAATGTCTTTCAGATTTGTACATTAAAACAAAGTAGTAGTGATGTGCGCAAACGTCAAGAAGTAGGACGTGGTCTTCGTCTTTGTGTAAACCAAGATGGGGAACGTATGGATACGAATGTACTTGGAAATGATGTACATAATGTAAATGTTCTTACTGTAATCGCTAGTGAAAGTTACGATAGTTTTGCAAAGGGCTTACAAGCTGAAATTGCCGAGGCTGTTGCTGATAGACCTAAATCAATCACACCTGAATTATTTATTGGAAAAGCAATTAAAGATATACATGATAATGAACAGATTATAGATGATAAATTGGGACGTGCTATCCATTTTGATCTTATTGTAAAAGGCTACATTGATAAAACGGGTGCTCTTACTGATAAATATTATGATGATAAGGCTAATGATTTAATACAGGTTGCTGATGAAGTATCAGATTCCAAAGATGCAGTTATAGGAATCATTGACTCTATTTATGACGCTAAATCAATGCAATTTGAAAATGCGCGAAGTAATAATGTTGAGCTTCAGTTAGACGAAGATAAAGTTTCTATGCCTGAATTTAAAGCACTATGGAATAAGATAAATTCCAAATCAGTATATGTGGTTGATTTTGATACTGATGAGCTTGTTAGAAATGCAATTTCAGCTTTAGATAGTAAACTTCGAGTTTCAAAGATTTTTTATAAAGTTGAATCTGGTACTATGAAACAGATTAAATCAAAAGAGGCGTTAGAAACATCAGGTTCTTTTGTAAAAGAAGCTGCTTCAACATATGGAAGTAAAAATGCTGTAAATTCTAATGTTAAATATGATTTAGTCGGTAAATTAGTAGATGAGACAGGGCTTACGCGTAAAGCAATTATACAGATTCTTCAAGGTATTGAATCTGCTGTCTTTAATCAATTCAAAGATAATCCAGAAGAGTTTATTATTAAAGCTGCCTCGCTTATAAATGATGAAAAAGCAACAGCAATTATTGAGCACATCACATATGATGTATTAGATGAAAAATACGATACTAATGTATTTACGGACCCTACTATTAAAGGTCGCTTAGGTACTAATGCGATGAAAGCTAATAAACATTTATACGACCATATTGTTTATGATTCAACAAATGAAAAAAACTTTGCATCTGAATTAGATATAAACTCTGATGTAGCAGTATATGTAAAATTGCCTGATGGATTTTATATATCAACACCTGTTGGTAGATATAATCCGGATTGGGCAATAGCTTTTTATGAAGGTACTGTAAAACATATATATTTTGTTGCAGAAACAAAGGGTTCTATGAATTCAATGCAACTTCGGTTGATTGAAGAATCCAAACTACATTGTGCACGAGAACACTTTAAAGCTATCAGTAAAGGGGACGTTGTTTATGATGTTGTTGATAGCTATAAGTCACTACTTGATATTGTGACTAAGTAATTTGAACGTATATATTCTAGGGACTATTATAATGAGAGTTAGTGAGTCGATTAATTATAAATGGAGATGATTCTTTGGCTAACCATGCATATAGAGATAAAGAAAGACGAGATATAATACTAGCAAGTGAGGCTCTTGAAGAAGATAGGGATAAGTCTTTTTATTGTCCAAATCCGCTATGTAATAGTAAATTATTTGTATGTGCTGTTGATGGCTCTCGGAAAGCATATTTTAGAGCAACTAAATCTGCGTATAAACATATTGCTAATTGTCCTTATGCAAATAGTTCAGTCGTTTTTGATGACAATAAATTTAATCAGTCAGATTTCTCTTTTGCAAATGCAATGCAAGATCTTTTAGTTAAGAAGAATTCGGAACCTTCACGGAGAAATGGTAAACGATCATTATATGGAGCTCATGATAATCATACACTTAGTACAATAAAGCAGATATATTCTATGTGTAAACAATTTCCTCCTCATCACTCATATGGAGATGAGAAGATTGGAAAAATGATTTTAGATGATAGAACTGCATACTGGTATCCTAAAGGCGTTTTCGGCTTTAAAATAATTGAGTCATGCGTAAAAGGTCGCTTTTACGATAATGATAAACATGAGATTTATTTAGTAGCCCCTGTAGCAAATCCTAATTATCATTTTATATTATCTGTTTCTGATATAAACCTTTATAAAAAAATAAGAAATATGGTATTTGAAAATCAAGATAAATTTGTTATAGTTGCTGGAGATTGGAAACCTTCAAATTTAGGCTATGGTTACTTTGGAACAAGAATATATAGTGATAGACAAATATATATTTTAAATTAATATTTTATAAACTATTATGAGATTATTTCTTTTTGTGGATAAATAATATAAGCCGTATCTTTTAAAGGAGTAAGAAAATGGAGCTTCGATCACTTGCTAGGATATCTTTACCTAAGGACGAGTATATTTACTTGTTGGGTATGGCTATTTCAGTATTTATCTCTAATAATGGTTTTATTATTGAGAACATTATTAATACAGATAGTGATTATTCTTGGTATGACTTGATTGATAAAGAATCAGGCCAGCTTAAATCGCCTATTGCTCAAACAATTACGAAAAATGCTGGTGGAGAAATAGCTGAGTTATTTTCAGATATTGTTTATAGGCGCAATCGTATCATTCATAGTTTTAGAATCACTTCATCTAAAAATGAGCAAATTTTAGCTACAAAAGATAGAATTACCAATCAACAATTTTATATAGATGAGCATTATTTGATAAAATTTATAGAGTTGAATAATAAATTATCTTACTTATTGCATGAATATCGTGGATATTAAAATAATCAATAATGATATTTTGTTGTCTAGACTAAAAGCCCTTCGCTTATGATATGTACCCCCTTTACTGGACAACCAGTAAAGGGGGTATTTTCATGAGATATAGTTATGAATTTAAAAGAAAAGCAATTGAATTATTCTATCAAGGTGAATGGCCTAAGACACCTAACGGGGTCACGACAGATACATTTCATAGACTAATAAGGGACTGGGTTAAACTAGAGCAACTTCATGGCCCGGACATTAATTAATGTCGAGGGACTAATAAGTATTGGTCTCCAAAAGAAAAATATGAGTTAGTATGCCGAGTTCTTTCTGGACAAGGTTTATGATCAGTAGCCATTGTAGCGGGCATTAATTCTGGACAACTGTATCAATGGGTTCATAAATACAAAACTTTGGGATACAATGGTCTTATTAATAAACCTAAAGGACGACCACCAAAGGATTGCAAAATGAAAGTACCTAAGACTATCTCACCTCGAAAACTCAAAGAGAGTGAATATGAGGAACTCATTCGCTTACGAGCTGAAATTGCTTATATTAAAGCTGAAAATGAAGTCATAAAAAAAGAGATTGCCTTGAGAGAAGAAAAAGAAGCTGCGCGACTCAAGGCGAAAAAGCAGCGATTATCAAAACGCTCCGCCAGCAAGGATATCAACTAAAACATCTTTTAAAAGCTATGCCAATGTCCAAATCTACCTATTATTTTGAACTTACTAAAGTAGATCTTGTAGATAAAAGAAATACAGAGCTAAAAGATGAAATTCAAAAGATTTTTACAGAACATAAAGGTCGGTATGGTGTACGCCGTGTATACCAAGAACTTCTTAATCGAGGTTTTGTAGTCAATCATAAACGAGTACAAAGACTTATGCATAGTATGGGCCTCGCAGGAAAGCGACCGAAGGAAAAGTATCACTCTTACAAAGGGAAAGTCGGTAAAGTAGCAGAAAATATCGTCAATAGAGATTTTAGTACAACTGCACCATTACAAAAATGGACTACTGATGTGTCTCAATTTAATTTCTCGTGGGGAAAATGCTATTTGTCGCCTATTTTAGATATGAATACGAATGAGATTGTTGCTTATGACTTAGCATTAAGACCTAACTTAGAACAAGTTTCTCGCATGTTAGATAAAGCCTTTAAGAAATTTACTAATCTTTCGGGATTAATTTTCCACTCTGATCAAGGATGGCAATACCAACATAAGTACTTTAGAAAAACACTCGAAAAATATGGTATTATTCAGTCTATGTCTCGAAAAGGAAATTGTTATGATAACTCTGTGATGGAAACCTTTTTTGGTAGATTGAAAACGGAAATATATTATGGTTTTGAAAGAGAATATTCATCTTTTAATGCTTTTGCAGCAGCGATAGAAGAATACATTAACTATTACAATAACAGAAGGATCCAGAAAAAAACAAAATGGATGCTCCCTGTAAAATACAGGGAAGCATCTATGTGTTTAGGCTAGTAAATAATATGTGTCCAGGAAAATGGGTACATATCAAAAAAATCGGGATGGATATAGTTTATAGAAATAATTTTATCAGAGAGGAAACGATATGTCGGATAAGCAAGCAAGGAATAAAAAAACAAAAATTGGAGAAATAGCAGTGGACACAGGTTCTGGTAGTATGTCCTACAATCGTTTTGAAATGCAAGTAAGCCAAATATTACATATGGCTATAGAAATCTTTGATGATTTAGATTATTTATTTGTATTGGACTATTATGACGATATAACTATATTCGATAAAGAAAATGATCCTGAAATGGTCAGTTATTTTCAGATGAAAACAAACGAAGAGTCTATTAGCATTAATACAGCAATAACAAAAGACTGGCTGGTTAAGATGTATGCTCAGTTAGATAATACAGATTGGTTTGTCAAAGAATTGGGGTTAATAACAAATTGCCCACTAGTGGTTTCTGTTACAACAAAAAAGGATAACGGAAAGAATGAAAAGGAAAGAAAACTTTTCACTTCAGAGAAAACACCTTTTATGGAATTTAATCCAGTAACAATAAGTAAAATTAAAGAAGATATTGCGAAGAAAAAAGGAGTAGACGTAGAAAGTGTAGATTTGACCAAATTTTTTCACATTAGGACAACTCTCTCAATTCCAAGCCATAGAGAAATTGTAGAACAAGAGATGGGGGATTTTTTACATAGTAAGTATCCACGAATTACTATGGATTCGGTAAAAGCCATTTTTGGGGCAATGATGGATGTCTTGACTAGACGGCAACAATATGAATTATTAGATGATTCAGCATCTTTTTCGGAAGTTAGAAATAAGAAGGGAGTATCCAAGGGAGACTTTGAACGAGTTATTGAGGAAGCGATGTTGATTTCAATACCTACTTTTGAAGAAATATCAAGGGTACTTAGTTTTCAAGAGGATGTTAAGTATAAAGCATCTTATGAATACACGCTAATATTATCAGATGCGCAGACAAAATCAGAGACTTTTATAAGCCTGTTTACAAAGGTTAGAACCACGATGAAAGAGAATAAAAGAGAAACAAAGACGCCATTTAAACAATACACGGAAGAGTTGTGTAAGAGACTATATTCTGTTCATCCTGATATTGAGCTTATATACAATAAAACATACATATCAATACTGATAGCGAGTATTACAATCGGTGAAATGAGGAGATTATGATGAAGGAGATGTATTTTGATAATATATTAATTGCAGATATTGTAGAAAAAACAGCACATTTTCATAAATTTGAAAAGGGGTTTAATGTTGTAACAAGCCAAGATAATCATGTGGGAAAATCCTCTCTTTTGAAATCATTGTATTTTGCTATGGGTGCAGAAGTAGACTTTGACAATGTATGGAATAAAAACACCAAACTTTATGTAGTTGAATTTTACATTGATGAAATAAAATTTAGTATGGCGAGATGGCAGAAAGCATTTGCTTTTTTTAGAGAGACAGAACTTATTTTGACAACAAAAAGTGTGTCCAGAGAGTTGGCTAGAAAATTTGAAAAAATATTTTCGTTTGCTGTCTATATGGCAAATAAAAAAACAAATAAAATTGAACTTGCGCCACCAGCATTTACTTTTATGCCGTACTACATTGATCAAGATAAAGGCTGGAGTGGTTTATATGAGAGTTTTTCAAATATAGACCAATATAAAAAGTCTGACCGGATTAAGTCTCTTTATTATCATTTAGGAATATATACACGTTCAACTGTGGAATTAATGGCTAAAAGAGATACCCTAAAAGACAAGATAGAGCAGTTAAAAGAGGAAGAAGAGAAAAGTAGAATTACTATAGAATCGTTATACGCAGAAATACAGAATTTGCTTCCTGCTGACTCTATAGAAGAATTAGAAAAAAATTTGATAATTCCTAAAGAACGGATTTCATTATTAGTAAGTAGGATCGGAGAAACTAGAAATAAAATACAGAGTTTGGAAACTGCTTTATATCAACATGAACACCAATTAGAAGTTATACAAGAATACAGAAAAATTAAAAATGGTGTTAGTGTGCGTGAAGATCGAGATAAAATACATATATGTCCAAAATGTGGATATTCTTTTGATGAGGAAATATATAGCATCGTCCGCTCAAATTATAATCTTCAAAATGAAGATTATATGTATAAACAGATTGAACAAATAATATCTTCCATAGCATCGGAATTAGAAAAGTATAAAGAAAATTATGTTAATTTGATGGATGAACTCAAGCAGCAGGAGCAAGCATATGATGAAAAACAAGATTCGTATGAAGTGTATTTGCGGCAGAGAGGCTTACAGGATTCAGTTAGACATTTTACAGAACAGCTTGGTGAGAATGTTTATGAACAGGAGGAGCATGGAAAGGAAATTAAGGAGATAGATAAAGAAATTAGAAAGTTGCCTAATAAGAAAGAGGTTGAGGAAAATTATATTGAAAATGTTCGTCTCAATATTATAAAGTTGGATGCGTGGAATTCTGCATATGAAGGAAATATAAAGTTGCTTAAGCCAATAAAAGCACAAGGTACTTTAGAGAATAAAATCATATTGGCGCAGATGATAGGTTTGTTCCAAACGATGCAGTATTTTAGGACAAATACCATATTGTTTCCTTTGGTTGTAGATTCACCTCGTGCAAAGGAAGCTAGCCATACAAGTAGCAAAGATATATTAAAATTGATTTTTGAAATGGATAATTTACCACAAGTTATTCTGGCTACGATGGATTATAGTGACTTTGAAAATGAAATGAAGAGAAGAGCTAAAGTTACAGTACTCTTTGAGAAAAGAAAACTGTTAAATGGTGATACATATAGAGAATACCAAAGTGAGATAGAAGAATTACAAGAGTTATTAAGTAGTTTTTAAAAGTGTATATAGTAGCAAGTAGATATGTTTCCTGTTATGATCGAGAGGACGGCGTTGGATCAAGTCGGTCGAAGCAATAGGCGAAAGACATTCATGCTATCCTCTCGTGCCATGTCGAAACTGTGGCTTTGCTTACTAGGAACGAAGTGACGCAGTGAGTATAGGTATATGTTTTGAATGTCTAAGAATTAGAGCTTATATCGATTTTTAGTAATTTTGATTTGAAATCATTATTATTAATTAAGGTCGTTAAATAATTAAATTTTAAGCTTAAATATGGATTGTTTAAGTTTTGTATTTCATGTAAAATTTAGTGATTATAGTTTTTAGGGAGTGGGCTATGGAGCTACTTTTAAATAATATTTTGAATTTAAGAGAACAACAGATAAATAATTCTAAAATCGAGTTTAATATGAATATTGGGAAAGGTGGAATGCCTTTCATTGATAGATGGTTAAAGTGTAGTGAAACTGAGCGTATATCTGGTATTTGTAAATGTTGTTCTTTTTGGGGATGGTATGGTGAGCAGCGAAATTTTTCTCCAGGTCAATGGGCATTTAGTTTTTTAAGAATTGGTGAAGATGAATGGCTATTAATTTCAGCAGGTGAGATTACAGATATCCCTAAAAATGATTGGGCTTCTTATAAAGTATTAGATCGATATAAACCATTTTTCGGTAGATTAGTTATTAGATGTAAAAAAGGCAATACATTTTCTAGATATGTATTTAATTTAGATAGATATATTAATAAGGCTATTGTGAAAGAAATCTTACCTTGTATTTATAGTGGTGAAATTTTTGAAGGCTATGATAAGGTTCACCTACCTTATCATAGGTTAGCTGATATTTTTTCTGGTAAAATTCTTCCGACTTATTATGAAGCGCTAAAAAAAGTAATAGGCGTTTATTGTTTGACTGATACTTTTACTGGGAAATTGTATATTGGATCTGCTACGGGTGAAAATGGTGTTGCACAAAGATGGGGAAATTATTTAGCATCAAAACATGGGGGCAATAAAAAACTTATAGCTCTTTATAATAAAGAAGGTAAAGAATATTTTGAGACTTATTTTACATTTACTATTTTAGAGTATTTTGGACAATCGTATGATCCAATAAAGGTTATAGAGCGAGAACAATATTGGAAACATTGTTTAGATACAATTAAAAATGGCTATAACGATAACTAAATAAAACGAAGCACTTCGGTATTTCGTTTTATTTAGTATTTAAACTACAATAGAAAAAATAGAGCTATTGTAGTTTAAGAGAGATTTTCTATGAGAGTAAAGTTAGATATCCATGAGATAATATACCAATTGAGTAAAAGGCGACCAATATTTCATTCAGAAGCAGATTTTCAGTTTAGCTTAGCCTGGATGATTAAAGAACAATATCCAAATTGTGATATTAGACTAGAGTTTGTACCTGAATTTAATCCTAATTTACATCTTGATATTCTTGTTATATTAGATGGTAAATGGATTCCTATTGAGCTTAAATATACGACAAAAAAATGTATTAAAACTATAAATGATGAAGTGTATGTGTTGAAGGAGCAAGGTGCTAAGGATCAAGGTTGTTATAACTACTTAAAAGATATAATGCGTATAGAGGAATTTAGGGATAAGAGTAATAACTTTATTGAAGGTTATACAATTAAGATAACTAGTGAGATATCTTATCTAAAGCCTCCGACAAAAGTAAATAGGCAATTTTAAAAGTTTTTGCAAACATTTGTTCTAAAACACTTGACCGAACA